>MDSW01007112.1_pt1 | contig 73822 bp, 72 predicted proteins | sample 811171 | NCBI WGS metagenome assembly MDSW01 (sample SAMN05326641, study PRJNA326480) | marine metagenome | isolation source: seawater | place: Atlantic Ocean: North West | collected 2012
ACAGTTTTATCATCATTTACTTTATGTTCAATTTTGAAGTCCTGAGCGATTATTACATATGGAATAAATAGTAATAGTATTAGCTTTTTCATATCGTTTCTTATTCTTTAATTAACACACCATCTTTATAATTCTCAATTTTTTCTATTTCACCATTTTTGTTATAAAATATCGACTCACCTTGTCGTAAACTACCTACATAGTTGTATTTGGCTTTAATTGCTCCACTTTCGTAGTAAGCAATCACTTCACCTTGAGCTTTATCATCTACAAAGTTGAGTTTGTATTTAACTTTTCCGTTTTCGTAGTATTGAATCTCTTCCCCTTGTTTTTTACCGTCTATAAGTTTGTATTTGTATTTAACCGCTCGACTTTCGTAGTATCCAATCACTTCATCTTGTAGTAACCCATTTACAAAGTAGGCTTTGCGTTTAATTGCTCCACTTTCGTAGTATTCAATCACTTCACCTTGTTCTTTACCATCTATAAGGTTGGCTTTGAATTTAACTGCTCCACTTTCGTAGTATTGAATCTCTTCACCTTGTTTTTTACCATTTACAAAGTTAAATTTGTTTTTAACTTCTCCATTTTCGTAGTATTGAATCTCTTCACCTTGTTTTTTACCATCTATAAGGTTGACTTTGAATTTAACTGCTCCACTTTTATAGTACTTAATCACTTCTTCGGTTTGCCCAAATGATACAAGTGGAATAAAAAGTAATAGTATTAACTTTTTCATTTTTTCTTTTCTTTAAAATAGATATATGCAGATAATATAGCAAATGCAAAAATAATTCCCATTATCATATAACCACTCCATTTTGGCATTACATATAAATCGGTTACCTTACCAATAACCCGAACAACAATACTTATCCCCCAAATCACACCTAAAACATCTCTAATCTCTTTTAGCTTTTTCATTATTGACAGTTAGAATTTAATCTATACAAACTATATTCAGGCATTTCAAAATATGCTTCACCACCATCACATTCAAATGTCACAGGAGTTATCAATTCATTGCCAAAATGTAAATCAACAGTCAAAATATTATCTTCAAATGTGTAAGGATTGGTTGTAGGTAAATGATTTCCATCATTAGCTTCATATGAGTTATATAATGCATTACAATCACCTTCTATACAATAGTAAGTATAGCGCACCCCATCCTCATAGAGATACATTGTATTGCCCTCAGGCACAGTTCCTTCTATAAGCCATTTACCTTCAATTGAATAATTTGGTTCACTTATTATTTCCTCACCATCACTACAGGCAAAGAAAAGCGGAATAAAAAGTAATAGTATTAGCTTTTTCATATCGTTTCTTAATCTTTAATTAACACACCGTCTTTTAAATCCTCAACTTCTAAGCCTCTTAAGTAGATTAGAGATGATTTGATAATTATAACTAAATTATCTAGCGCTCTTTAAAATTTCATTAAAAACTACTTTGGCTATTTGAACAAATTCATCTTTTCGTTTAGGGTTTGAGTATTTCAAATACATTTTTTGTTTAGTAGTAAATTTAACAACCATAGAATTGTTTTTTAAAATAATTCCTGTAAAACCACCAGTATCTATACGAAATGTCCAATTGGCATCATTATTTAATCCAATTCCCAATTCAAAAAAAACATCCCTCCATAACTTTATATAATCATAAGCTGTACCATTTAAATTCGCCTTCATCATAGCATAGTTTACCATTTTATTTGCAGTTTCTAAATTTAATGTTTCACCATTATAACCTCTGTTAATTATTTTTAAATCAAGTTTTTTAGCAATTTTTTTATAAGTTTTTTCCTTCATTCCCATTTGATTAGGACTTAATGCTTGTCCAAAAGAATTTAAAGAAATAAGTAAAGCGAGTGTAAATAAGATATTTTTCATATTGTTTAATTTATCTACAAATTACAATAATTTTAAAAGAAGAAGCTATGACTATGGTTTAGTAATACTCTTTATATGACATTTCAATTGTAACACCATCCTCGAAAATAAAAACATTTATTAATTCTTTAGCACCTCTTTTATATTCTTTTAAATATGGAATACTTTCATTACTAGACTTAAAATTACTCGTATTGAATAATTTGAATCCAAGTTTTTTTAACTCTTTATAAATGGTTGGTAATCTTTTTTGTTTTCCACCCTGATAAACTGAACCATATTTATAATTATATAATTTTTCATATACTGTCAAATACTCTGTCTGTTTACCATAGCCTCTAACCATAGATAAACCCCTAACATTTTCTTCATCGTGGAACTTTTCAAATTTATAATTATTTTCAAAAGCAAAAACCTCAAATTTTTCTAAATCCATTTTAGCAATTCTCATCAATTGTGTTACCTCAGATTGCCCAAAAGAGACAAGTGGAATAAATAGTAATAGTATTAGCTTTTTAATATCGTATATTGGTTTAGTTACTATTTATACTTTTAACCTTTTCGTCAATTTCTCTTAATATATTTTCATCAAGCCATAAATCATAATTATACCTTAGAAATTGTCCAAGACGTTCTTCGTATACATCTTCCCATAGGGGACTAATTTTATCGTTTTTTTCAGTTGATACATTATTGCTTTTACTTAAAGCAGGCGATATCATATATAGACTAATAATTACAATTGATGAAAATAAAAAGACATTCGAAAATTTAAATTTTTGATAAAATAGTATGAATAAAATTGATAAGATAATAGCAAAAGGAATAGCCTTATTAATTATTAAAATCAATCCTGAAATTTGATCATAGGGAAGTGCCATAGGCAGGTTAATTTTTAAACCTAACAGCGGAATAAAATCTAAATATTCGTTTAGTTTTATTTTTTCGTGCAATAATTTATAGAATATCCAAGATGCAAAAAATATATAAACGGGAATTAAAATAAAAACCTTAATTAATATGTCATAATAAGATTCTTTTTTGAAAATATTTAATAAATAATCTTCAAATTCGAAAGACTCTTGTGGTTTTTCTTTTGTGTTTTTGTATTTCTTTTCTTTAGCTGGTTGTCTTGAATCAATTATTTCCTCTTTCTTCTTAGTTGCTTTTTTTGTAGTTATCTCTTTAGATTTTCTGACGGGTTTAGAGTTTTTTAAAACTAACCCATCCAAGATTATTTCACACTCATCTTTAGGTACTCCCAGTTCTTTAGCCTTTCTAAAAATTACTTTTCTTTCTTTGTCAGAAATCACACCGTCTACTAAACATAGTTCTATGAATTTTATAAGTACTTTATTCAAAATGTTTTATTTATCTACAAGTTAGTGAAAAAGTTGTTTATGGTTTATCGTATGTTGTTTATTGTGGCCTACCGTCTACATAGTTGACTTCATCTACAACTTCTCCGCTTTTATTGTATCTAATCCTTTTACCATTTTTTATACCATCTACATAGTTACCTTTAGCCCTAACAACTCCACTTTCGTAGTACATTATCATTTCACCTTGCAGCATACCATCAATCCATTCACTTTTGCTTTTAACTGCTCCACTTTCGTAGTAACTAATCGCTTCACCTTGTAGTTTATCATCTACAGTGTTGGCTTTTATTCTAAGCGCTCCGCTTTCGTAGTAACTAATTATTTCACCTTGCAGCTTACCATCTACATAGTTTTCTTTGCTTTTAACCGCTCCACTTTCGTAGTATTCAAATTTTGTTTGCCCAAAAGAAACAAGTGGAATAAATAGTAATAGTATTAGCTTTTTCATTTTATTTATAACCAACCTGATTCAATACCAATCAAACTTATATTATCTCTTATTTTATTGGCAGTTTTTACATCCTTATTAATTTCTTTCCACCAAGATTGCTTTTTATAAACATCAAGTTCATATTTAGCTTGAAGCTCTAATTGAACTTCATATCTTTTTTCAAAATTATTGTCATCAGGAACAATAGCTTTAGCTTCTTTCAATGCTTGGTCTTGAGCATTTAAAATTAAATTGAATAATTCTTTTTTTTGATTTTCAGATAAAGAATTTATTATTTTATCCTCAATAGTTTTTTCAACTTTTTCAATGACAGGCTCAATGTTATTAGTAACTAATTCTTCTTTCTGAGAGTTTGTTTGCTCACAAGCGAAGATTAATAAAGCGGAGAGTAAGATTAGTTTTTTCATATTTCATTTAAAAATTTTATCCTTAATTTTTATCAGTATATAAGAGATTAATTTATCTTTTATATTAACAACAACCACAGCTTTTTTGATTGATATGGTTTTCAGGTTTCTTAATTCTACAAGAATAAGAGGGATATTTAGCAAGAAATAATTCCCCTAAAATAATATTAGAAATATGATTATCCCCTCCGAATTTATTTCTTATAGCAGACCCAAATTCTTCAATAGTGTATAGTTTGTTTTCTAACCCTAATGGGTTGTTATCATTATTTTTCATATTACAAATTTACAATATATAATATATGGACAACATACGATTAATTTCTAGATTCAATATTTTATTATTTTTTTTAAAATAAAAACTTATAAATCCAATTTTTCATATTATTTTCGCGCCCGAATTATTTTAATAACATTTATATAATGAAAAATCAAGACAATGGTAATGTTCAACTAAATTCGGTGAGAAATGAATTTAACAATAGAGTTGAAACCAAATTATATATAGGAAATACTAAAAGAGTTGCTTGGACTGGTTTAAGAAGATATAGAAGTATTTAAACTGGTAATAATTTTATTTTACTCTTGATAGTAAAATAGGATTTCAGTTTTAGTATTTAGCTTTTCTGATATTTTTCCTGTTGCTAGTAGTTATTCCTGGAGTAATCCAGTTAGTAACCCATCGGGTGCAATTACAGGAGGTCAATCGGGAGCTAATGAGTCAAGCATTTCAGGCACATTAACCAATATCACGAGTTCATCAGCTACTTTAACATACACAGTTACGCCATCCAATTTAGCAGATGGGTGTGTTGGTGAAGACTTTATAATTACCATTACTGTTAATCCAGAGCCACAGATTGATAATATATATTTATCTTTATGTAACGGTGATAGTTTTGATGTTACACCAGATGATATTTATGGAAATGTTCCAGTAGGAGTCACATATACTTGGACAGTAATTGATTTGTCAAATGTAATTACTGGACAGCTTGATGGTTCTGGTTCTTCTATATATGGAAATAATTTAACTAATACTTCTTCAAGTTGTGCTGATTTAGTATACACTGTTTCACCATCATCATCAGACGGTTGTATAGGGAATGACTTTACAATAACAGTAACTGTAGGATCTTCTGCTGACTGTGATGATTGTGGATTATCAATTAACGATTTTTCACATGAAATAATTTTATACCCAAATCCAACGTCTAATTTTGTATATTTAAATAGCGACGTAGAATTAGAAGTAATAGTTTATAATATTCTTGGCAAACATTTAATTCATGAATTTGTTACAGATAAGCTTGATATTAGTTTTTTAGAAAAAGGAACTTATATAATCAATATAATAAACGGTATAAACAGATCTACGCATAAGATAATTAAGAATTAAATGAAAAAGTCACTTTATTTATTATTCCTATTATTATGTTTTTACTCATGTAATAATGATAATATGCCAAGAATTGGTATTGCAGGATTAGGAATTGAATCTAGTACTTTTTCTCCAGCAAAGACTACAGAAAAAGAATTTAACATTAAGTATGGGGATGATATTTTCTCAAATTATTCTTTTTTTGATGATTCATATCTAAAAAAAGCTGATTGGTTTCCGTCAATGACTGGAAAAGCAATTCCTGGAGGCGTGGTTACAAAAGAAGCTTATGAATTAATGGTTAATGATCTAATTGAAAGAACAAGAAAGGTGTTACCACTTGATGGATTGTTTTTTGATATACATGGAGCTATGAATGTTGAAGGAATGATTGATCCTGAGGGTGATCTTATAAAAAGAATTAGAGATATTACTGGAAATAAAACAATAATATCTACTTCAATGGACTTACACGGAAATGTTTCTGAAAAATTAGCTTTACATTCAGATCTTATAACGTGTTATAGGATGGCTCCTCATGAAGATGCTATGGAGTCAAAGAAAAGAGCTCTTGATAATTTAATTGAAAGAATTATTTCAGGTGAAGGAAAGCCTAAATATAAGGCTTGGATTCCAATACCTATATTACTACCAGGTGAACAAACCAGTACAAGAGTTGAGCCAGGAAAATCTCTTTACGCAAAAGTAAGCGATATTGAAAATAAAGATGGAGTAATTGATGCTGCAATATGGGTTGGTTATGCTTGGGGAGATGCTCCAAGAAATCATGCAGTTGTTATGACTGTGGGAGATAATAAGAAAAATGTTAAAAAAGGAGCTGAAGAACTTGCAAATTATTTTTGGAATGTAAGGAATGAATTTGATTTTGTTGCTCCAACTACAACTTTAAAAAAGAGTTTAAATAAAGCATTTGAGTATTTAAATAATAGAGTTGATGATAAACCTTTTATTATTAGTGATATGGGTGATAATCCTACTGCAGGGGGAGCAGGTGATGTAACATGGACACTTAATAAGCTTTTGAAAATGCATGAGTTTAAAAAGGAAAATGGACCGGAAGTAATATATGCCTCAATTCCTGGTCCAGATCTAATAAAAAAAGCTATTGATGCTAAAATAGGAGATTATATTGAAGGAGACGTAGGTGCAATTATAGACGACAGATATTCTCCGCCTATTAAATTAAAAGGAAAATTAATTTCTATTAAATATGGAGATGCAAATGCCGAGGCTGAGGCTGTAATTCAGGTTGGCAGCATTAAGATTATAGTAACAAAAAAAAGAAAGCCTTATCATTATTTATCTGATTTTACAGATTTAAAACTATATCCATCAAGAACTGATATCTTAATCGTTAAGATAGGTTACTTAGTACCAGAATTATATGAAATAAGAGGAAATTGGATCATGGCATTAACGCCTGGGGGAGTTGATCAAGATTTATACAGATTAGATTACAAAAATATAAAGAGACCTATGTTTCCATTAGATAAAGATATGTCTAGACCAGATTTATCATCAAAATTAATTCCGGTAATAAATTAGATTATCAGATTAAATTAATTAAATTTATTATTATAAGAAAAATAATTCTACTGCTTTTTGCTTTAACCAAAATTGGTTGTTTAAAAAACAAATAAATAAAATGACAAATAAAAGGATTTCTTACATCAGATACCCTTTAATTATTCTATCTATAGTTCTATGTATTTCTGGTATTAGATGGTTAATTAGTTCAGAACCTTGGATTTTAGACCAAGTTGCTAACGAAGAGAGGTTGCAAATGACCTTTGAAGATCTTTTTTTAATAGACGGTAATAAATCATTAATCTTATACTTAACCCAAATTTATCGTTTTTTAGGATTGTATGTTCTTGCAATAGGTCTTCTTCTATTATCATTTACATCTAAATATTTTATAAAAATTAATTTATTTAGAAAAAGATATTTGATTGTTTTAGGATTGTTACTTATTTCTAATTTAGTTTTAGCATATGTTTGGATTCCATCATCTCATTTTATTTATTTAATGTGGGGAGCAATTTCATTGTATTTCATAAGCCTTTATAATCATTTTAAAATTTAATTTTATTTAAATGAATCATGATGAAAAAAAGGAATTTTCAAAGATTCTTTCTCAAGAAATAAAAGATACTAAAATCTCACTTAATAAATATGTTGATTTATGTAAGCCGATATCTCCAGATGATGCAATTGGTAGAGTTAGTAGAATGGATGCGATCAATAATAAAAGTGTTAACGAAGCAGCTTTAAGACAGTCAAAGATAAAATTAATCCAATTAGAAAAAATGAAACTTGAACTTTATAGTGAAAGTTTTGGGAAATGTCTGAAATGTAGATCAAATATTAATTTTAACAGATTAATGATAAGACCAAACAGTAGGTTATGTATTAATTGTGCTATATAATTAAGTTATATTTTTCGTATTTTTTTTCATATATTGAAAAAAAAAAAAATCATGAAAAATATAAAATTAGCAATAGCAATAATGTTACCGGTTATCTTTATGATAAGTAGTTGTGGTTCAATTAATTTTAAAAGAGATAGCGGTGCAAAAACTGTAAAAATGCCTTTTGCCGAAGAAGATTTTCAGGATAACAATACTTATTTTTATTCTATCCAGAGTACTAGAGGTACAGGATCTAAAAGTGCTATTAAATCTGCTACACTAACTAAAGCTAAAAATGAATTAGCTCAAAAAGTTAGATCTCAGCTTATAAGTGAGAGTAATATCAATCAAAGTGGTGAAGATGGAGGAAACTTCAGTGAATCATTTAATGCTCGTATTTCTGACCAAGTAAATTCAGCTGTTGAGAGTGCACTTTTATTGAAGAGCGAATGGTTAAGTTACGGAAAAGATATTTCAGGAAGAGAAGAGTATGAATTTTGGGGTGTATACAGAATCGAAAAACAAAATATTAGATAATAAAATCAAATAATGAAAAAAATATTTTTTTCTTTTTTTATTCTATTTATTTCCTTTTCATGTTCTTCTGTAAGACTTAATGATAATGGTTGTGATAAAATAAATAGCAGTAACTATTTTATTGAAAAAGTTATTAATAAAAAGCAAATCAATAATATTTCTGAGAATGATAGAATTGAATTAAAGCAACAGCTTATTTCTCAGATTAGTTCATCTGTTAGAAAAGAATCTAAAGTTTTTTATGCGATTGAAGGCAACAATGCAAACGAGTCTTTTGGGGAAGATGTTTCAATAATTTCATACGGCTATCTTAATGATCCTGAGGTAACTTATTGTAAAAAAAGTAACGATTACATAGTAATATTGAGTATTAACAAACAAGATTTTGTTGATCAAACTGTTAATCAATTAGACAATGAATTAGATGTTAATTTGAGGGTAATTTCATCAGCATTAAGGAATTTTGATTCATTTAAAGAGAGTTTTAATAGACAGGAAGAAAAAAAATTTAATATTAAATCTCAACAATTAGAATCAATGCATTCGTTAGTTGTAAATGAAAACAATTATTCATTAGTTGAGATTAATATGTTAAATGATAAACTAGCTCAATATTCAGCTATGTCAGCGGAGTTTGCTAAACTAAGTTATGTTTTTGATAAACAAAAGAACAATATTAATCGTAAAATTCGAGCTGGCCTTCTCAAAGAAGCTTACATAGATTTGAATATTTTATTAAGAACCTATGGAGATAAAACAAATGAAGGTGTAGAAATTTCATCAATTTTAGATGGTTTATTATTTAAAATTAAACAAGAATGGAACAATCAGGATATGATTTTTAATGAACACATCAGAGAAAATCGAGTAAATATGGCTAAAACTAGATTAGATAACTTATTTAACTTGATTGTTTCAGAAGATTATCAGTCTAAATACAATAACAGAAAAGATATCTGGACAGAAAAAAGAAAAAAAATAGAACGTCAATCATTATTACTTAAAAGCCCAAAAAATCAAGAATTTTTCTTTGGTTTAAATGCTACCTCAAGTTTTGGAAATATTAGTTCTACTGATGAACAAATATTTTTAGATCCAGAAACAAGTAATTTTAATTTTGATAAAATATTACCCTCTTATAAATTCGGATATAGATTTTATTTTAATCCAAAGAAAAGATTGAGTGTATTTTTTCAATATAAAGTAAATAGCTCTAAATTTATTGATTTAGGTTCTGACGAAAGCTCTGATTATCAATTTCCATTTTCTACTGATTTCAATGAAATTCAAGTAGGTTTTTCAGCAGGAGCTTTTGACTTTTCTTATGGTAAATTGTTAGATCCTATGGATGTTAATAATCAACAAATTGATTTTAATACTGCTTCAATTAATTTATCATTAATAACAACCGATGGTCGTCCAAAAGGTGAGAAAAATTATTTTAATCTATATGGGGGAATTAATTTAATTTCTGATTTTGATGAATTGAGTTATTTAAACATATTGATTGGACTTAACTATCATATTAGATTTAACAGAAAATTAGCTAAATCTGACAGAAACTATTTATCAAATCTATAGGGAAATTTTTTCTGTTAGATTTTTGTAATTTAAAATAACAATTAAAAATAATTTATATATAATCAAATAATGAAAAAAATAATTCAATTTCAAGTCCCAAAATTATTTAGAATATTTAATCTTTTACCATTGTTTTTTCTAATTTTCTTGTCTTCATGTGGTGGAAGCTCTGAGCATGATTTATTTGCTTTTAAAAATTCTGACGGTGATTGGGGCTACTTAAATTCAGAAGGGGATATTATAATAAACAATCAGTTTGAAGAGGCGTATGTATTTAATGATGGTTTAGCAAGAGTTGTCATTGAAAATAGTGAAGGTAATGATGTTTATACATATGTGAACGAAAAGGGTGAGTACGATTACAATAAGACGTGGGATGTAGCTATGGATTTTAGCGATGGATTAGCTATCGTTAGAAATAATCTTGGTTATCCCATGGCTATTAACACTGATCTTGAGGTTGTATTAGAATTTCCAGACGCATATTCAATTTCTAGATTCTCAGATGGAAAAGCATTTAAGTTTATTGATTATGATGATACAACTGAAGCCACTATTATAGATAAAAATGGAGTTTCCGTTGATCAAGCAATAGTTGGTTATGACGGAGTTAAAATCAAAACGCATTTTGTAAATGGAATTGCGTATGTAAACGGTTTTGAAGGATTTTTCTTAGTAGATCATGATGGTGAGGAAGTTTATAATTTTGGTGCTGAAGAACAATTTACAGACATTGGAGCGTTTAATAACGGAGTTGCGGTTGCAAAATTTGGTAAAAAAGGAAACTGGGGTTTAATAAATGACGATGGAAAAACTGAAGTTAATCCTCAATTTGAAAAAATTTATCCCGACGGAAAGAGATATTTAGTAAGAGTTGGTAAAAAGTGGGGTTGGGTTGATGATGATGGAAAATATATTATTAACCCTCAGTTCAACGATGCCGGTAATAGAGGTTTTAATAACAGTGATTTAGCTCCGGTTAAAGTTGGTAAAAAGTGGGGGTATATTAACAGAGATGGTAAACTAGAAATTAACCCACAATTTGATAATGCATCTTCTTTTTTTGGTAATATTGCATTTGTTTATGATAGATCTATCAGAGCACATGGGATTATTGATTATGAGGGAAAATATGTGTCAAATCCTCAATTCAAAGAAATATTTTCTGATTATTATGAAAAGAGAATGTCATGGGAGTCTGGTTATGGGAGTGGAATTTTTTCTATTGAGACTGACTATTTAGATGTAGAATCTATTGTTAAATCAATAAAAAAAAATATAACAAAAAAAGGTATATATAATGTTTCATTGAGTGAGTTAAAAATTACTAATTTGATTGATTCTAGTATAAATGAATCTCTAATGTTTATGAAAGAATGTAATGAAGAAGGTTATAAAATTAATTCGGTTTCTAATTATCAAGACTACTATTATGACTATAATAACTATAAATCTTACAACGAAGGTTATTATAAGTTGAGTTCTATTTCAAGATTAAGTACTAATAATGAAGATAAAGCAGATGCATTAACAAATCTATTTAAAATTGATTTATCATCTTCTTTGGATATAAATCCTGAGTGTGAAGAATTTATAGTTTTAGATGATATTACTTTTTATGCTAATGTTAGATCAAATAGGAGAGTAAAAAAGGGATTTAGTCAAGTTACTACTAAGGTATATTCATCTGAAAAGGATAATGCTCTCGGAATATCGTCTCTTAAAATAGGTTTTAAAACTTTTTACGGAAATATTTTAAGCACCTATAGACAATCTAAAAGAAAGTTAGTGGCAGCTCAGATTAGAGAATTATTAGATCCCAACTCAGAAATTTACAAGTCAATTTCTATAGATTCAGGTGGAAAAATTATTTTAACCATTGCAGACCCTTATCAATATTTTAATCAATAAATTATTTACTGAATTACCCAATTGTAAACTTAAATGGACAGTGTATTATTAATAATTTTGATTATATGGGGTTTTCCAAGTACTTTCTTTAGAAATAAATTTAGAAAAATTGTTTATGAAACTAATGATTGGAAGATTAATATTAAACCTTTTTTTATCAAAGAATTAAAAGGGTTATTATTTAATATATATCCTAATAATAATGAATACCTTAAAACCAGAAATCAGTATAGAACTTATCTTATCATATATTTGCTTTTATTTGTAACATACTTAAACATGAAATGAAAAATATTTTATTTAATTTATTATCTTCTTTAATAGCTTTTTATATACCTTTTCAAATAGCATTATTGACTGATTTACCACTTGTTTTAAATTTAGTCTTATTGATATTTTTAATACAGTGGGTGAGTTTTATTCCAGCCTATTTTTTTCAAACAGAAAAATATTTTGATCTCACAGGGAGCATTACATATTTATTTTCGGTTTCTGCTTTGTTAAATATAACAGGTACAACGAAAATAACAGATATTATTGTAGTTTTTTGTGTAGCTGTTTGGGCAGTAAGATTAGGTTTATTTTTATTTAATAGGATTGTTAAAGACGGAGAAGATAAAAGATTTAGAAATATTAAACCTAATTTTACAAGATTTTTCATGACTTGGACCTTACAGGGTACATGGGTCTCAATGTGTCTTTTGTGTGTTTTAACAGCTCTATCCTCAACAAATGGTATAATACACAGCTATTTATTTTATGTCGGCCTATTTGTTTTTAATATTGGATTTTTGATTGAGATTGTAGCTGATAATCAAAAAACTATTTTTAGGAATGATAAAAAAAATAAAGATAAGTTTATAACAACTGGCCTTTGGAAATATTCAAGACATCCAAATTATCTTGGTGAAATCATTTTATGGTTTGGTATTTCGGTAATGTCTTTTTCTTCTTTAGAAAACCTACAGTTTTTTACTTTAATTTCTCCGATTTTTGTATACTTTTTACTAGTTTATGTCTCTGGTGTAAGAATGCTTGAAGATTCAGGAAAAAAGAAATGGGGACATCTCGATTCTTACAAGAAATATATTAATAATACCCCTAAAATTTTTTTTAAAATCTGATAAGCTATTAATTTCTAATGAAAAAATATTTCTCCTTCTCCTCAACAATAAGCGGTAAATCATTTTTTTTGAGATCACTTTTTTTAATAATAATGTGTATTCCTTTAATTATAGCTTTATTCACTAAATGGACATATTATTTTATAGGATTAGGTGATTTTGATATTTCTAATCCTAGCTTTGAAAATCAAGCCCAAATCCAAAAATTCGGTGATGAGTTGGGGATGAAAATTGCTGAAAATCCTGAATTTTACCTCAATGATTTTATGAGCTCCTTTTCTGTATTATGGATAATAATATTTTTGGCATGCATAATACCAGTAATATGGTTTGGTTTAGTTAATTATTATAAGAGAATTTCTGCACTATTCTATAAACAAAGAAATAATATATTTTTTGCTGTAGTTACATTTGATTTGATTTCAGATATTATATTTTTAAAATATAATACCGGATCATTTATTCTAGGCACTATTTCAACATTAATTTATGTTTATCTTATTGTTGAGAACTCTGAAATTGATTCACATAATGGCTAATTATGATTTAATTTCTTTTAAAATCTAAATAATTTCTACAAATATTATCAAGAAGGAAATTCCTATTACGAAAGTTCCAAAGTTTATTTTCAACGTATTATCAGAAACTTTTTGAGAATATTTTTGACCAATAAAAATTCCAAAAACTGAAATAAATGTAAAAAGTAAAAGAAAGTCCCAATCTATTTCTAAATTTTGAATATCCCCTATAAATCCTATTAGCGATTTTAAGGAAATAATAGCTAAAGACGTAGCAATTGCAGATTTCATTCTTAGATCAGAAAGAATAACAAGGATAGGTATTATTATAAACCCACCACCTGCACCAATTAATCCTGTTAAAAAACCTATTAGTGATCCTTCACTGAATATTAAGAATTTATTAGGTGCTATAGTTTTAGTTTTTTTAATCTTAACAATTGTTTTTGGTGTTTTATTAATCATTAAAATTCCAGAAGCAATCATTAATAGAGCAAATAATAACATGATTAACTGATCTTTTGAAATGATAATATAATTTGATTCTATAATAATTTCTGGAATTAAATTTATAAGATACCTTCTTGTAATATATACCGAAATTATAGCAGAAATAGAAAAAATAAATGTTGTTTTGTAATCAATAAGTTTATTTTTAAAATTTCTTATTGACCCGATTAAAGATGTTGTACCTACAATGAATAACGAATAGGCAGTTGCAGTAACAGGATTCAATCCAAATAGGTAAACTAATATAGGGACTGATAATATGGACCCCCCACTACCTATTAACCCTAAAATAAGACCTACTACAAATGCACCAATAAAACCTAATAAATCAAATATCTCCAATAAATATATTTTGATTAAAAAAATTGAATAATTGTTAATATAAGTCTAATATTTTAAAATCTGACACTCATTTTAAATATCTTTACTTTATATTATGACAATTAGAAATCTACTATTTTTTTTATTTATAATTCAATATTCTTATTCTCAGGACTATAGAATAAACAATTTAAATTTAGAATCCATAGATGATAGTAATAGTGATATTAATGTCTTTGAGTTTAATATTGGTATACCTGCAGGGTTTACGATTAAAAAGCCTGTAGATTATTTTGATTTTAATTTAAATTATGATTTTACAATTAAGAAAAATAAAGTTGATATAACTAACAATAATGATTTATTATCACCAACATGGAACATAAATCAAAAGTTTAGTGAAGGAAATATTAACAAGTCTAAATTTAGAAGAGATTTTTATTTAGGTAATATTGAAACGAATTCAAAATATATTATTATAAAATGTAGAGACCATGAATATATTGATGGGGATAGAATAAGATTGATGCTAAATGGATCAGTTATTCACCCAGACATATATCTAGGATCTTCTTTTTTTGTTGTTGATGTTGATTTAAGTGAAGGTTATAATAATATAGATTTTATTGCATTAAATGAGGGCGAGTCAAGCCCAAACACTGCTCAATTAATAGTTTTAGATGAATTTGGAAATCAACTTTCAAATAAAAAATGGCTAATTTCTACTGGATATAAAGCAAAATTAGTAGTATTTAAAAAATAATGATAATTAATTATTTAACATTACTGGCATAACTAACATTAGTAATTCCTCATTTTCAGAATATCCATCAAGTGGCCTGAGTATTCCTGCTCTATTTGGCAAACTCATTTTTAATTTAACTTCTTTGCAATCTAAATTATTTGTCATTTCGATCAGAAATCTAGAATTAAATCCTATTTCAATATCTTCACCTTTATAATCACATGTCAATCGTTCTTCTGCCTTATTACTAAAATCAATATCTTCTGCTGAAATATTTAATTCAGCCCCAGCAATTTTTAATCTAACTTGATGAGTTGTCTTATTTGAAAAAATGGATACTCTTTTTAGTGAACTTAATAATAAAGTTCTATTAATGATCAATGTGTTTGGATTTTCATTTGGAATAACTGCTTCATAATTAGGGTATTGTCCATCAATTAGTCTACATATTAAAGTTAAATCAGATAATTCAAACTTAGCATTTGAATTATTGTATTCTATATTAATTTCATGATCATCATCAATAATATTTTTAAGTAAATTAAGAGGTTTCTTGGGCATTATAAATTCAGCATGAGCAGAAGCTTTAATATCATTTCTCTTATATTTTACAAGTTTATGAGCGTCAGTTGCTACAAATGTGAGGTTTTCAGATGAAAATTGAAAAAAAACTCCACTCATTACAGGTCTTAAATCATCATTTCCAGAAGCGAATATAGTAGAATTTATAGCTTTTGCTAAAACTAAGCTAGAAATCTTAGTGCTGGACGGGTTTTCAAGAGTTATTGTTTTAGGAAATTGATTTCCATCCGTATATGCTAATGCGTATTTCCCATGGTTTGAACTTATTTCAATAGTATTATTTTCATCAACAGTAAATGTTAATGGCTGTTCAGGAAATGTTTTTAAAGTGTCAATTAATAATTTTGAAGGAATAGCAATTTCCCCCAAACTATTACTGTCAACTTTAATAGATGAAACCATTGTTGTTTCAAGATCACTAGACGTAATTGTTAGTTTTGAATTATTCAATTCAAATAAAAAATGATCTAAAACAGGAATAGTATTGGAGCTGTTAATAACGCCTCCCAATATCTGAAGTTTTTTTAACAAAGTAGTACTCGATACTATAAATTTCATAAAACTAAGATTTAGATATGTATTTTAAACAAATATATTATATTGAAGAAAGTTTATTAAATAAACTTATTAACATACTGATTAATTTAATCAAAAGTTACTGTTACAGAGTCATAAATTTTTAATCCCATTAAAGAAGACGCAGTTCCTACATTTTTTGGATTACTTTTATAAATCGATATTTGTAATAAGTCACTTGAATTAAATAAAACCATTCCTTTGCCCTCATCGTTTCTTTCAGTAATGTCAGTTTTTAAATTTACTATGTCAGAGTATTTATTATAAATCTTATCAAATTTATAATTTCTTGCAGAAATTATAAATTTTCTTCCTTTTCTAATTTCCTCAAAAAAATCTTTTTTTAGATTAGTGACTACATTTCCAAAATTGTCGACGTAGATTACACTAGAAACAATTTGCTTGAGATCTTCATTTATAAATGGTTTTAAATTTTTAACGGATTTTATTCCGTTTATTTGTTTTCCAACAATTTCTGGTTTTCCTCCTTTAGCTAGATGACTTGAAACTTCTGAAAATATTTTGATACTTGAATCTATAGTATTTAAATCTTCGTTAATAATAATTTCAAAAATTTTTTCAGGATTTATATTTTGAGACAGGATACTTAGTATTCCGTTATCAGATGCAATGAAATAGTGATTATCTAAATGCATAATAATATATTTCTTTTCTTCTGTCCTTTCTGAATCCACATCTATTATATGAACTGTTTCATTAGGAAAATTTTTATATGAATTCTCTAAAATATATGCTGCTTCCATGATATTAAACGGAGATATTTCGTGAGAAATATCAACAATATTAACGTGTGGATTATTTGAATAAATATTACCTTTTAATTGACCTACAAAATGGTCCTTATATCCAAAATCTGTTATAAGAGTTATAATTGGCATTAAATTGTTAATATTAATTAATGTAAGTAGTTATGAAATTACGTAATTTAGATTTAGTAATCTAGTATTTCACATTGTGATTGATAATAAAAATTAATTTGGAAGAAAAAGTAATTAAAATTGAATCGATTGATCCAAAAGATTTTTTTGGACCACAAAACAAAAACATTAAACTTATAAAAACCAATTTTCCAGATTTGAAAATTGTTGCAAGAGGTAATCAAATAAAAGCTTTTGGCAAATCGCATGACCTGTCAGAACTTGAGTTAAGAATTAATAAAATTATAAGTTATTTTTTAAAGTATAATATTTTATCCGATAACGAGATTGAAACTCTTTTAACTAAAACCGAAAAAGAACTTGAAACATCAGTTGACAGCCACAAACCAATTCTTCATGGTGTGAGCGGTAGAGTTATAAAAGCTAGATCTTTAAATCAAAGAAAAATTATTGATAGTGTTTCAAAAAATGATATGGTTTTTGCTATTGGCCCAGCTGGTACTGGAAAAACCTATACTGGAATTGCTCTTGCTGTTAAAGCTTTAAAAAATAAAAATATAAAAAAAATAATACTAACTCGTCCAGCAATTGAAGCTGGCGAGAATTTGGGTTTTCTTCCTGGTGATTTGAAAGAGAAGCTTGATCCATATATGCAACCTTTATATGATGCTCTAAAAGATATGATTCCAGCTGAAAAATTAAAAAAATTTTTAGAAGATGAAGTCATTCAAATTGCACCTCTAGCATTTATGAGGGGCAGAACCTTAGACAATGCTTTTGTAATTCTTGACGAAGGTCAAAACACCACTCACTCTCAAATGAAAATGTTTTTAACAAGAATGGGTAAAAATGCTAAGTTTATTATAACAGGTGACCCCGGACAGGTTGATTTACCAAGAAATTCGATTTCAGGTCTTAAAGAAGCTGTACTAATTTTAAAGAATACATCTGGTGTAGGAATAGTTCACTTAGATGAAACTGATGTCATTAGAAATAAATTGGTTAAAAAAATTGTAAATGCATACACGGATATACAAAACAATAATTAATTATGTCTAATTCTTTAGTACAATCAGATTTTAATTTTTCTGGCCAAACTAGTTTTTATAGGGGAAAAGTAAGAGATGTTTATTACTTGAAAAATAAATTTGTTGTTATGGTGGCTTCTGATAGAATTTCAGCATTTGACGTCGTAATGCCTAAAGGAATTCCTTTCAAAGGACAGATTTTGAATCAGATTGCAGTTAAAATGATGAATGAATCTGAAGATATAGTTCCTAATTGGTTGATTCATTCACCTGATCCAAATGTATCTATAGGACACTTCTGTGAGCCTTTTAAAATAGAAATGGTGATTAGAGGATATTTGTCTGGTCATGCGTTTAGAGAATACAGTAAAGGGGAAAGAATCTTATGTGGAGTCACTATGCCTGATGGTATGAACGAAAATGATAAATTTCCTGAGCCAATAATTACACCAGCTACTAAAGCAGAATTTGGAAATCATGATGAAGATATAAGTAAAGAAGAATTAATTAGTAAAGGTCTGGTTTCCGAAGATGACTATTGTATTTTGGAAAATTACACAAAGTTATTATTTAATAGAGGAACTGAGCTAGCCGGTAAAAGAGGATTAATTTTAGTTGATACTAAATATGAATTTGGAAAAACTATTGATGGAAAAATTGTATTAATTGACGAAATTCATACACCAGATTCATCTAGGTATTTTTATAAAGAAGGCTATAGCGAAAGACAGTCAAATGGAGTACCTCAAAAACAATTATCTAAGGAATTTGTAAGGCAATGGTTAATATCCAATCAATTTCAAGGATTAACGGGGCAAAAAATCCCTCATATGTCTGATGAGTATATACGTTCTGTTTCAGAAAGATACATTGAATTATACGAAAATATTATCTCTGAATCATTCGTTAAATCTGACACAAACAACATCTCAGAAAGAATTTTTATTAACACTGATAACTATATAAAGAGTAATTTTGAATCTTGAAAGAATAATTTCAGAAATTTCTTCTTTTGTATGGGGTTACCCCTTACTTATTATTCTTATTGGGGGTGGTTTGTATTTGTTGTTTTTATCAAAATTTATTCCTTTTAAATATTTTTTCCATTCAATAGATATTGTAAGAGGAAAGTATGATGATAAAGATTCTGACGGGGAAATAAGTCATTTTCAGGCGTTAACAACAGCGCTTTCAGCCACAGTTGGAATGGGAAATATTGCAGGAGTAGCAGTTGCTATTTCAATTGGAGGACCTGGCGCAATTTTTTGGATGTGGATTAGTGGTTTAATTGGAATGTCAACTAAGTTTTTTACCTCTTCTTTAGCAGTTATGTATAGAGGTACAGATTCTATCGGAAATATACAAGGTGGTCCAATGTATTTTATTGTTGCTGGATTAGGTAAAAAATGGATGCCATTAGCTGTTTTTTTTAGTTTTTGTGGATTAGTTGGTGCTTTACCTGTATTTAATGTAAATCAACTTACTCAGGCTATTAATGATATAATATTAATTCCAAACGGTTTTATTGTAAATGATTTGTCTAATACTTTTGTAGGATTAATATTAGTAGCTGTAACGTCTATAGTAATCCTTGGAGGTCTAAAGAGAATTAGTAATGTAGCCACTAAGCTAGTTCCTTTCATGGTTGGTTTATATATGATTAGTATTCTGGTTATTTTATTAACTAATTATGAGAAATTACCTGGTTATCTATATTTAATTTTTCATGATGCATTTCATGCTAGTTATTATGCAGGAGATTCTATTTTTGGTGGTGCTTTAGGAGCTCTTATAATATTAGGTATTAGAAGAGGGGCTTTTTCAAATGAAGCAGGAATTGGAATGGCTCCCATGGCACACGGAGCTGCAAAAACAAATAACCCTATCAAGGAAGGTTTAGTTGCGATGTTAGGTCCTGCTATTGACACTTTGTTAGTTTGTACAATGACTGCATTGGCTATTTTGGTTACTGACGTATGGAAGAGTGACGCTAGTGGTGTTTCTTTAACTGCATCAGCATTTGAATCTTCATTCCCTGAATTTGGAGGTTACATTCTTTTACTATGTGTTATTATTTTTAGTGTTTCTTCTCTGTTTTCATATTCGTATTACGGAACAAAATGCCTTTCTTTTTTAATTGGTGACAAAAACAAAAATAAATATAACTACATTTATATAGTAAGTATAATGATTGGTGCTACAACTTCGTTATCTATGATGATAAATTTAATTGATACATTTTTTGCTCTAATGGCTATACCAACGATGATAGCTACTTTAATGCTAGCGCCAAAAGTTGTAAAAGAATTAAAAGATTATGAAATCAAATAATAAAGAAAATATTTATTGGAGATCAAATATTAAATACGTTTCTGTATTACTTTTATTTTGGTTTACTTTTTCTTTCTTATTTGGAATTGTAGTTAAAGATTTTTTAAATCAGTTTTCGATTGGTGGATTTAAATTGGGGTTTTGGTTTGCTCAGCAAGGTTCAATATACGTATTTGTAATATTAATCTTTATTTATGTAAGATTGATGAATAGGTTAGATAAAAAACACGGGTTTAAGAATTAATTATGGGTATTCAGTCATGGACATATATAATTGTCGGAGTTACTTTTGCTATTTACATAGGAATTGCTATATGGTCTAGGGTAAAATCAACTAAAGAGTTTTATGTTGCTGGTGGAGGTGTAGGCGCTTGGGCAAATGGCATGGCTACGGCTGCTGATTGGATGAGTGCTGCTTCTTTTATTTCAATGGCAGGGATTATTTCATTTGCAGGTTATGATGGAGCTGTTTATTTAATGGGTTGGACAGGAGGATATGTTCTTTTAGCTTTACTGCTAGCACCATATTTAAGAAAATTTGGGAAATTCACAGTTCCTGATTTTATCGGTGACAGATATTATTCAAATAATGCAAGATTAGTAGCTGTTTTTTGTGCTTTACTGGTGTCTTTCACATATGTAGCTGGGCAGATGAGAGGAGTAGGTATAGTTTTTTCTAGATTTTTAGAAGTGGATATTAATACAGGTGTGATAATAGGAATGTTAATAGTTTTATTTTACGCTGTTTTGGGTGGAATGAAAGGAATTACTTACACACAAGTTGCACAATATTGCGTTCTAATTTTTGCGTTTATGGTACCTGCAATTTTCATTTCAATTCAAATGACAGGTAATCCGATTCCACAATTAGGGTTTGGTGATCAGCTTAACGACGGCTCATCAATGTATTTATTAGAAAAGTTAGACAACCTAAATGTAGAGTTAGGTTTTAACGAGTACACTGATAATACTAAACCATTAATAGATATTTTTGCTATTACTCTTGCATTAATGGTAGGTACTGCAGGATTACCACATGTTATTGTTCGTTTTTTTACTGTTAAAAAAGTTGCTGATGCTAGAAAATCGGCAGGAATCGCTTTGTTATTAATAGCTATTCTTTATACTACAGCTCCTGCAGTTGCTGCTTTTGCCAGAACCAATCTTATTGAAACGATTTCTAATAAACCTTATCATGAGGTCCCACAATGGTTCAAAAAATGGGAGGATACAGGATTAATAAGTTTTAATGACATTAATAATGATGGTTTGATAAACTATGTTAATAGTGAGGATAATGAGTTATATGTAGATAGAGATATTATGGTTTTGGCTAATCCTGAAATTGCCAATCTTCCAAATTGGGTGATAGCATTGGTAGCAGCAGGTGGTTTGGCTGCTGCGTTATCTACTGCTGCAGGTTTATTATTGGTAATTTCTGCTTCTGTTTCTCATGATTTAATAAAGAGAGTTTTATATCCTAAAATTTCAGAAAAAGCTGAATTGACAGCAGCAAGAATTTCTGCTTTTTTTGCAGTATGTGTTGCCGGTTATTTTGGAATCAATCCTCCAGGATTTGTTGCAGCAGTAGTAGCATTAGCTTTTGGTTTGGCTGCTTCTTCTTTTTTTCCAGCGATTGTTATGGGAATATTTTATAAAAAAATGAATAAGCAAGGGGCAATTGCCGGTATGCTAGCTGGAATTGGTTTAATGCTGTTTTATATGCTAAAATTTAAATTTAATTTTTTCGGTGGAGGAGATTCTAGTAGTTATTGGTTTGGTATATCGCCTGAAGGTTTTGGAACCATAGCTATGTTCGTGAATTTTATTGTTGCTCTCTTCGTTATGAATATTACTTCTCCTACACCTGATCACATAAAAAAAATGGTTGATAATATTAGAATACCGGAAAATGAATAACTATATAATTAATAATAAAGAAAACTATGATTTAGCCTATGCTGAATCTACTGAAAACCCCGTTAAATTTTGGGATGATATTGCTTCAAAAAACTTTGTATGGGAAAAAAAATGGTCTTCTGTTGTTAATTGGAATTTTGACAAAGCAGAAATAAAATGGTTTGAGAATTCAAAATTAAATATTACCGTCAATTGTATCGATAGGCATGTGAAAGAAAATCCAGAAAAAATTGCAATGTTATTTGAACCAAATAATGTGAATGAAAAAGAAAAGTCTTACACATATTCTGAGCTCTTGACTGAAGTTTGTAAAACGGCTAATGTTTTAAAATCTTTAGGTATAAAAAAAGGAGATCGTGTGTGCATATATCTTCCAATGATCCCTGAATTAGCATTTTCTGTTTTGGCGTGTGCAAGAATTGGCGCTATCCATTCTGTTGTTTTTGCAGGTTTTTCTTCTGAGGCTTTAGCCACTAGAATTAATGATTGCGATAGTACTTTAACCATAACCTCAGATGGCTCTTTCAGAGGTCCAAAATTACTAAATTTAAAACATATAGTTGATGATGCTTTATTAAAATGTAACGATAAACAGAAGGTTTTGGTAGTTAATAGAACTCAAGAGGAGATTAATGTCGTTAAGAATCGAGATTTCTTATTGGATGATATAATTTCATCTGTTGAAGATTATTGTGATCCTGTGTTAATGGATGCAGAGGATCCGTTATTTATTTTATACACATCTGGTTCTACAGGAAAACCAAAAGGGATGGTTCATTCGACAGCTGGTTATATGGTTTATACTTCCTATACTTTTAAAAATATTTTTAAATACAAAGAAAATGATGTTTACTGGTGTACTGCAGATATTGGTTGGATTACAGGTCATAGTTACATATTGTATGGTCCATTGAGTAATGGAGCAACTACATTAATGTTTGAAGGAGTTCCTAGTTATCCAGATTACAGTAGGTTTTGGAAAATTGTAGATAAATATAAGGTTTCACAGTTTTACACTGCCCCAACCGCTATAAGAGCTCTTGCTAAACAAGGAGTTGATTTTGTTAAAGGCAATGATCTTTCATCTTTAAGAATTTTAGGGACAGTTGGAGAGCCTATTAACGAAGAAGCTTGGAATTGGTATAATGAAAACATAGGTAAATCCAAGTGTCCTATAGTCGATACGTGGTGGCAAACAGAAACAGGAGGAATACTTATTTCGTCAATTCCAGGTGTCATACCAGATAAAGCAACATTTGCAACTAAACCTTTTTTGGGTATTCAGCCATTGTTATTGGATGATAACGGTGACGAGATCAAAGAGAATAATAAAGTTGGTAAATTATGTGTAAAATTCCCCTGGCCATCTATTGCAAGAACTATATGGGGTAACCATGAAAGATATATAAATACTTATTTCTCTGCATTTAAAGGGAAGTATTTTACTGGAGATGGTGCGTTTAGAGACGAAAATGGGAATTATAGAATTACCGGTAGGGTAGATGACGTGATAATTGTTTCTGGTCATAATCTTGGAACAGCACCTATCGAAGATGCTATCAATGAACATGAAAACATAGCTGAATCTGCCATTGTAGGTTTTCCTCATGAAATAAAAGGGAATGCATTGTATGGCTTTATTACATTAAAGGGCGTGTCTTTAGAAAATAAAAGCATAAAATCTGAGATAAACGAACTTATTTCAAAAAAAATAGGCCCCATTGCAAAGTTAGATAAAGTACAGTTAACCTCTGGCTTGCCAAAAACTAGATCAGGAAAAATAATGAGAAGAATATTAAGAAAAATTGCATCTAAAGAATTTAATAGCATGGGAGATATAAGTACTTTACTTAATCCAGAAGTTGTTGACGAAATAATTAATAATTCTTTATAGTTTTTCTTGTTATTTCTTCAATAACGTCTTTGTAGTATTTTTTGTTGATACCAATAAAAAAATTCTTTTTACTGTTTTTTAATAATGATTTCATTTCATTAAGCGATATCAGCTTTAGTTCATCAACTTCCTCGTTTTTAAAATTTAAATTAATTCCCTTTTTACTCAACTGTATAATAAAAGTGTGATGAAATTCATTATCAATTATTTCACCGCTTTTTGTACAACTTTTATAGACACCTAGCTTACATAGATCGCTAATATTTATAGCTATTCCAGTTTCTTCAAAAGTTTCTCTAACCAAAGCATCGGTATAGCATTCATTAAAATGAATATGACCAGCAACTGAAACATCCCACACACCTGGATTTAATATTTTATTTAAGGATCTTTTTTGAATTAATACATCTCCTTTTTTGGTATAAATCCATAAATGAATTGTAGTGTGATAGAGACCTCTTTTGTGAATTATCGATTTTAAAGCTTTTTTTCCTGTTCGATTACCAAAGGAATCATATATTTCTAAATATTCTTTTTCAAACACGATTATTTAAAGTAACTAAAATCTTCTCCATTCTTTATATCTAAAACTGTATTATAAATTAATTTAATGACGTTTTCAACATCATTTCTATGAACCATTTCAACAGTTGTATGCATGTATCTCAGTGGAAGTGAAATAAGTGCAGAAGGAACTCCTCCATTACTGTAGGCAAACGCATCAGTATCTGTACCAGTGTATCTACTAGAAGCTGCTCTTTGGAAAGGAATCTTATTTTTTTTTAGCAGTATCAAGTATTAAATCTCTAAGCTTTTGCTGTACCGCTGGGGCGTATGTCACAACTGGACCTTTATTCAATTCACAATATCCTTGTTTTTTTTGATCAATCATTGGGGTAGTGGTGTCGTGTGTAACATCAGTTACTATTGCTACATTTGGTTTTATTGTTTGTGTAATCATTTCAGCTCCTCTAAGGCCAACTTCTTCTTGAACAGAATTTGTTACATATAGGCCAAAGGGAAGTTTCTTTTTATTTTCTTTTAATAACCTAGCTACTTCTGCAATCATAAAGCCACCTATTCTGTTATCAAGTGCTCTGCAAACAAAATTATCTTTGTTTAAAATATGAAAGGGATCTGGGTATGTAATAACGCATCCCACGTGAACTCCAAGTTTTTCAACATCTTTTTTATTCTTACAGCCAACGTCAATAAAAATATTATCTAATTTAGGAGTTTCTTCCTTTGATGCTCTTCTTGTATGAATTGCAGGCCATCCGAAAACTCCTTTGACTATGCCTTTATCGGTATGTATATTAACAATTTTACTTGGCGCTATTTGGTGATCGCTTCCACCGTTTCTAATAACCGAAATAAGTCCTTTTTCAGAAATATAATTAACGTACCATGAAATTTCATCAGAATGTCCTTCGATAACTACCTTATATTTATGATTGGGATTAATTACAGCTACAGCAGTACCGTACGTGTCAGTTATAAATTCATCAACATATGGTTTTAAATAATTCATCCATATTTTTTGCCCTTCCCATTCATATCCAGTAGGGGAAGGGTTGTTTAAATATTCTTCTAAAAATCTCATTGATTTCTTATTTAATATGCTTTTGCTACTCATTTATTTAAGTTTAATTTTTTATATATGTAAAAATAATGATGATTTCTTTATTTATTATATATAATTTTACCAATTATTAAAAATTTATTTTTTTTGAAGTTTAATTTATTTTTTCTCGCTTTTTTTTCTTTCTTTTTAAATTTTTCTCAAGAATTTGTTAGTGATTCAATAACTAAACTATATAAGATCTCTGGTGATTCAATTTTTAGAGAATCCATCGAATTGGATTTAATTGAGTTATTACCTAAAAGAACATTTACAAATAAAGAACAAATTAATAAATATTTAATTCTAAGAAGAAAGACTTTAAAAGTTTATCCATATTCGTTAATGGCTTCAAATAAACTTGATTCGTTATATTTAGAGTTGGATCAAATTAACACTAAAAGAAAAAGAAAGAGATATACAAAAAAAGTTCAAAAATTTCTTGAACAAGAATTTACCGATGAATTAAGTAAGTTAACGCAGACTGAAGGACAAATATTAATTAAATTAATCTATAGAAACACCGGTGAAACTGCTTACGATTTAGTCAAGAAATTAAGAAATGGAATCAAGGCTTTTTTCTACAATACAACAGCTAAGTTCTTTAATATGAATTTAAAGAGAGAGTTTTTACCATATGAAAATATTGAGGATTATTTTATTGAGGATATTATACAAAGATCAATAAGGAATAATACAATTGATTATATTGAGCCATTTAAAAAATACAGTTTGTTTGAGTTGAAAAATTTTTGGAAAACTAATAATTGATTTTTTATGAGTGATAATTTTAAAATGATCGCTAAAACTTTTTTTGGATTCGAAGATATTCTCGCTAATGAATTACTTAAACTTGGTGCTCAAAAAATAGAAAAGGGGTTAAGAAATGTAACTTATTTTGGAGATAAAGGATTTCTGTATAAGTCAAATTTAAGCTTAAGGACTGCACTAAAAATTTTAAAGCCTATTTTAGAATTTAGATTTATTGATATTGATGATTATTATAAGCAAATTAATAATTTTAACTGGGAAAGTTTAATGGATGTAGACTCAAGTTTTGTCATAAATTCAGTTGTATTTCATTCAAAAATCTTTAATAATTCAAAATATGCATCATTAAAAGCTAAGGATGCAATTGTAGATAGATTTCGTGATAAATTTAAAAGTAGACCTGATATAAATTCTAATAACCCAGATTTAAAAATTGAAATACATGTTAACAGAAATCTATGTACAGTTTCTCTTGATAGTTCTGGGGAATCTCTTCATAAAAGAGGTTATAAAAAATTTAATTCGATCGCACCTCTTAATGAAGTTTTAGCTGCAGGTGTAATTTTAATGTCAGAATGGGATAAAAACTCTGATTTTTTAGATCCAATGTGTGGCACAGGTACTATTTTAATTGAGGCTGCAATGATTGCAAGAAATATTGCTCCAAATCTCAATCGTTCATTTTTTGCTTTCGAAAAATGGAAAGATTGGGATGAAAACCTTTTTGAGTTAGTCGAAAAATCTGTATTAAATAAAATTATTGAATTTGACCACAAGTTTTATGGTTTTGATATATCAAACTCAATGATTAAAAAAGCTGAAAAAAATATAGAAATTAGTCAGGTAGATGTTGATATTGAAGTTTTTACAAAAGATTTTCTTAAATCTTCTAAAGATGACAATGATGATTTATTCATCATAATTAACCCTCCTTATGATAAAAGAATTTCTGCTGATGTAAAAATATTATATAAATCTATTGGGGATACATTAAAGAATAATTATCAATTTTCTAACGTATGGTTAATCACGGCAAATTTAGAGGCAATAAAATCAATTGGACTGAAAGCTTCTAAGAGAATCAAATTATTTAACGCAAACTTAGAGTCTAGATTATTAAACTATGAGATTTATCCAGGCACAAAAAAAAATAAAAAATAGTATTATTTTTTTACAATCGGTATTAGGTAAGAAATCTTGTAGCTAAATCCAGTACCTAGCCCTGAACTATCATAAGTTCTGTTAAATCCAGGTATATAAAGGTTAGTGATATTTTGAATATTTTTTTGTTTTACAACACTTTTTAATTGTAGCTCAAAACCTAGAAAAAGATTATTTAAGATTTCTGTTTTTAATCCAAAAACAAATTCAAACCATAAAGCATTTAAGTTTGATAAATTTATAGGTTCATTAATTGTTGATTCTCCCCAGTAGGAACTATTTGCGTTATAAATAGTATAGCTATTTATTTTTTGATCAAAATTGCTGAAACCTAGATTAAAACCTGAATAAACAAGATTTTGAGTTCTGATATCATTATTCATTTTAAAATTTACTCCAAATTTCAAATAACTTCCTTTAACTGATGAATTTAAATATTCATCGTTAATCTGTTTTTCCTCATTTCCAATTTCAGAATACACATAAAAAGATTTCTTTAATCTTATATCTCCGCTTATCGAAAAGCCTTTATAATCATCATTTGTTGCAGACTTTATAATTTTATTTAAATCAACACTTAATCTGACGCCAAACTTTTCTATAGTATCATTATCTAAGATAACATTACCAAGGGTAATATTCATAAATAAAAAAGAAATTACACTAATGAAGTATTTTAACATGCGATTGATTTTCATTAGTTACGGAATTATTCAAAATAATGACCTTAGAAATCCAATTGGTTGGGTCTGTAGTATCTGCTGGGTCATAAGGTAGGGCAAGTGATAAATTATAATTATTAACAAAGCCACATGCTCTTGAAATAAAGGTTTCATTAATTTCATAATCAAAATAGAGATGATTAGGCAGACCACTTGGAATTATAGTTGTGTCTTCAGAGTAATTTTTACAGAACTTAAAGTTTGACACAGATTCATCATCTCTTAGGGGAATTGCAATGGAATCAGTGTTTAAACCATTTATTTCACTAAGCAAGATCAACTCACCATTTTTAACAATATATACCCCAAGACTTTTAATATTTTTTCTTTCTTCAGGGTTATCTACATCATAAAAAGTAACCACAAGTCTTGGAGTTGTCAATGTTGATTCAGGACAAATATCATCACTTTCACAACTAAAAGATAACATTAACACTAAAACTATTAACCAGCGTAAACTTTTCATCCTTAAATTTTTTCTAAAAGTACAACATTTTCCACATGATAGGTTTGCGGAAACATATCTATTGATTGAGACAGCTTGAAATTATAAAATTTATTTAGATCTACTAAATCTCTTGCCTGAGTAGAACTATTACAACTAACATATATAATTTTACTTGGTTTTATTGATATTACCGAATCAATAACAGATTTATCTAGTCCGTTTCTTGGCGGATCTAGTATTACTATCTCAGGATTACTATTTCCTTCAATACCATTCTTTAAAATTTTCTTTACGTCTCCCCAAATAAATTCAGCATTGTGAATTTCATTAAATTTTGCGTTCTCTCTAGCTGCAATAACTGCATCTTCAACTGTTTCTATTCCAATGACTTTTTTAACCAAATTTGCGAGAAAAAGTGAAATTGTACCTGTTCCGCAATAAAGGTCGTAAATAAGTTCATCACCTTTTAGATTTGCAAATCTCTTAACAATATTATAAAGTTTGATTGTCTGAAATGAGTTTGTTTGAAAAAAAGATTTTGCTGATATTTTAAACTTTAAATCTCCAATTTTTTCTGAAATATAATCTTTACCATTGTAACATTTTACCTCCAAATCATAAATTGTATCATTTTTTTTACTGTTTATAACATACATAATAGAAGAAATTTCAGGAAACATATCTTTTAAATCATTCAAAAGTCTATTTGCTTTTTTAGAATCCTTGAAGAATTGGATTAAAACCATAATTTCATTTAATGTAGTGGTTCTAATTGTTAATGTTCTGATATCACCTTTTTGATTTGTCAAATCAAAAAAATCTAAGCCTAATTCAATTGACCTTTGCTTAATGTAATTTCTGATCTTATTAGAAATATTGGTTTGTAAAAAACATTTTTTTATATCAACAACTTTACTCCACATTCCCGATTTATGAAATCCAAGAGCATTTTTGTCATTAATTATTTTTTTAGAATTAATTTCATTCGATGTCATCCATCTGGAGTTGCTAAAAGAAAATTCCATTTTATTCCTGTAATAATATTTCTTATCTGATTTTATAATCGGAAGTGTTTTTTCTGGGGATATTTTCGCTATTCTTTCAAGGTTGTTGGCTACCTCTTTACTTTTGTAAAATAACTGATCCTCATACTTCATATTTTGCCAACTACAACCTCCACATAATTCGAAATGTTTACATTTTGGTTCGATTCTCTTTTTTGAATAGTTATGAAACTTTACAATATCTCCTTCAATGTAGGATTTCCTTTTTTTTCTCACTTGAATATCTACAATATCTCCAGGCACTCCATATTTAGTAAAAATAATTTTTTGATTATCTGCTTTTGATAATGCTTTACCTAAAGATCCGACATCATTAAGTTCGATGTTTTTTAAAATAATATTTATTTTTCTTTTACGGCTCAATTTTAAAATTGTTAAATATGAAACAAAATATAATTCATAAATTTGGACTAAATTAAAATATATATAACACATAATAGTATGATGACATCTAAAAATCTAATTGATCTTGAATATAAGTATGGAGCTCACAATTATCATCCTCTGCCAGTTGTACTGAAAAAAGGAAGTGGGATATATTTATGGGATGTAGAGGGTAAAAAATATTTTGATTTTTTGTCAGCATATTCTGCTGTCAATCAAGGTCATTGTCATCCAGAAATTATTTCAGCCCTGGTTAGCCAATCTCAACAGTTAACATTAACATCTAGGGCTTTTCATAATAATATCCTTGGTCAGTATGAGAAGTTTGTTGCTGAATTTTTTGGTTATGACAAGGTTTTACCGATGAATACTGGCGTAGAAGGTGGTGAAACAGCTGTTAAGTTAGCACGTAAATGGGCATATGAGGTTAAAAAGGTTCCAAAAAATGCTGCAAAAATAATTTTTGTAGAAGGGAATTTTTGGGGTAGAACATTGGGTGCTATATCTTCCTCTACTGATCCATCTAGTACAAACGGTTTTGGTCCTTTTATGCCAGGTTATGAAATAATACCATACAATGATATAAATGCCCTAAAAAATGCTCTTCAAGACCCTAATGTAGCTGCTTTCATGGTTGAGCCAATTCAAGGTGAGGCTGGTGTTGTAGTGCCAGATAAAAATTATCTTTTAGAAGCTTATAATTTATGTAAAAAAAATAATGTCTTATTTATTGCTGATGAAGTGCAAACAGGAATAGGAAGAACTGGTAAGATGCTTTGTTGCGATCATCATGGTTTTAAACCAGATATTTTAATTTTAGGAAAGGCTCTTTCAGGAGGAGTATTTCCTGTGTCCGCAATTTTGGCTTCAAATGAGGTAATGTTAACAATCAAACCCGGGGAACATGGCTCTACATTTGGAGGTAATCCTGTTGCATGTCAAGTTGCTATTGCTTCTTTAAAAGTAATAAAAAAAGAAAAGTTAGCAGAAAATGCTGAAATTATGGGTGAAATATTTAGAGGTAGATTGTTAGAGTTTTCTCAAAATCATAATATTGTAACTGAGGTAAGAGGAAAAGGTCTTTTAAATGCGATTGTAATCAACGATACTGAAGGTAGTGATATAGCATGGAATATTTGCTTAAATATGGCTGGCAAAGGATTGTTGGCAAAACCTACGCATGGTAATATTATAAGATTTGCGCCGCCTTTAATCATAAATAAACAAGAGGTTAACCGTTGTATTGATATTATTATCTCTTCATTAAAGGAATTTGAGCTATAAATTTTTAAATTAGTAATGCTAACCAACATCTATGTCTAAAGTTTATCTTGATAATGCAGCCACTACAAAGGTAAGAGACGAAGTTGCCGATTCAATTGCTGAAGTGATTAAAAATGAATACGGAAACCCTTCATCTACACATAGTTATGGTCGATCATCTAAATCTATTATTGAAACATCAAGAAAGGAAATAGCCAACCTATTAAATGTTTCACCTTCTGAAATAATTTTTACCTCTGGAGGTACCGAGGGTGACAATATGATTCTAAGAAATTGTGTAAAAAACTTAAATGTAAAGCACATAGTATCTTCAAAAATTGAACATCATGCTGTTACTCATACAATTGATTATCTTTTAACATGTAATGACATCAAAATTAGCTATGTAAAAATACATTCAAACGGTAATATTGATTATGATGATTTAGAAAGTATTCTTGAAGGTTCATCTGAAAAAACTTTAGTTAGTCTAATGCACATTAACAATGAACTTGGTAATATTTCCAATATTAAGTTGATCTCAGATTTATGCAAAAAACATGATGCATTATTTCATAGTGACACGGTTCAATCTATTGGACATTATGATCTAGATTTTAATAAATTAAAATTAGATTTTTTTGTTGCGAGTGCTCACAAATTTCATGGTCCTAAAGGGGTTGGATTTGCATTTGTAAGGAAAAACACCAGATTAGGGTCATTTATAACTGGGGGAATGCAAGAAAAAGGATTTCGTGCAGGAACAGAGTCAGTTCACAATATCTATGGAATGTCTGAGGCCTTGAAAATTTCTTTAAAAAACTTAGTTAATGAAAAAAAGTATGTAACTGATATAAAGAATTATTTTATTACAAATATTTCAAATGAAATTAAGGGAGTTAAATTTAATGGAACATCTGGGGAAGTTGATAAATCTACGTACACATTAGTTAATGTTTTATTACCAATTGATAAAAAAACCGGTGGTTTACTTATGTTTAAATTAGATATGAAAGGTATTGCATGTTCAAAAGGTAGTGCCTGTCAAAGTGGAAGTGATAACGGATCTCATGTTCTTAATGAAATACAAAATAAGCAGGATAACGAAAATATTTCACTGCGCTTCTCATTTAGTGTTTTTAACACTAAAAAAGATATCGACTATACAATACTTGAACTGAAGAAGCTTATTATCTAAAAATCAATATCTAAATTTAAATTAAAGATTCTTGGTGTAAGATAATTTGGTATACTATACTGTCTTTTGGAATATACATCTCTAACCCAGGTATTCGTGATAGAATTTTGCATATCAAACATATTAAAAATCTCTATTCCAAAAGATATTTTATCAAATTTATTTATTATCAATTTTTTAGATTTCCCTTTGATTTCATAAGAAATACCTATATCAGCTCTTTTATAATCTGGTAATCTGTTTAAATACTCATAAGAATCGGCATAACTTGGTGATCCACCAGGAAGTCCAGTATTATAAACCAAGTTGATAAACATTTTAAGTTTAGGAATATTTGGAACATAGTCTTGAAAAAGTATTCCAAATTTTAATCTTTGATCTGTTGGTCTGGGAATAAATCCTCTATTATCAATATTTTCTTCTGTTTTTAGATAGCCAAAACTAAACCATGACTCTGTTCCTTTGACAAACTCACCATTTATCCTAACGTCTAATCCATATGCATATGCCTTTGAATTATTAGTTGCTGAATATCTTATTCTTACATTTTCCAGTGTATAAGGGTTAATATCCTTAAGATCTTTATAATATATTTCTGAGCTTAACTTAAAAGATCGATCCCACATGTCAAAATTATATTCATTTGAAATTACATAATGAGTGGATTTTTGTGCCAAAACATCTTCGTTTAATAATCCATCATAAGCTCTTAGTTCTTTATAAAAAGGGGGCTGGTTGTAAATACCATACTTGAATCGGTAAATCATATTTGGATTACTGTCTGGTATTAAACTTATTTGTAATCTGGGACTGATTACTGATTTAAATTTATTCGAATTAATTTTCCACATATGGTGACGCAAACCTATATTATAATAAATCTTACTATTTTTTAGAAAACTTTCGTTTTCCCATTGTAAATAAGATTGAACCCTATTGATTTTTGTTTTTGTTGTTGATCGGATGTTTTGAAACGGCACGATGGGACCTTCATTTGGCTCATAGGGCTGCTCAGAAAGATTTAAAATGAAAGGGGGATCAATTAGATAGCCAGCAGAATCTATTACTTCCCACTCAACGATTCTGTCGTTTATGCGCTCGCTTGTGTATTTTAAAGAGAGATTAAATTCATTTTTGTTTTTTATGTATTTAATTTTAGAATCAATATTGAAAATTTGAGCATTTAAATTATTCCTTGCATGATTAAGCTGACTACCAACTCCTTGACTAAATTCTATTTCCCCAAGATCCTCACTTCCAATATTAGTATTTACTTCAGCTAAATTATATTGAGCAAGAATATCATAATATTCCTTTTCATTTGAATTATAAAATGAAGAAGTTAAATTAAGATTAGTTGAATTATTTAATTCATAATCAAGAAAAAATGAATTAAAATAGCTTATGTAATTATCTTTTTCGTCACCTTGATAAAAAATAACTAGTGCAAGGGGGTCCTCAATTGTACCAAAATTTGTTTGTCTATTTACAGGTTTAAAGTTATAAGAGTTTCTTGAGTAATTTAAAATGCTGCCAATTTTTAGTTTATTTCCAATATTAAAGTTTAAAGAATTTTGAATATCCAAAAATGAAGGAGTGAAATTTGACACTGTCTCTTTTGAATTAACAAGCAGACTGTTATTTCTATATCTTACTCCAAGCATATTAGTTATCTTTCCATCCCTAAAAATATTATCAGAAATAATACTAGCACCAAGTAAGCTTGTATTTATTTTAAAATCATTTTTTTTAGGAACTCTGTATCTAATATCCAAAACCGAAGACATTTTATCTCCATATTTTGATTCAAATCCTCCGGCGGAAAATTTCACATTATCTGTCATTTCTGAATTAACAAAACTCAAACCCTCTTGTTGACCTGACCTTACTAATAAGGGTCTAAAAATTTCAACTCCGTTAACATAAATGAGATTTTCATCGAAATTACCACCTCTTACTGAATATTGAGAGCTCATTTCATTATTTAAGCTAACACCTGGAAGTGTTTTTAAAATATTTTCAATCCCAGGCATAATTCCTTTCACATCTCTTAATTTTTTTGGAGATAAGTTTAATATGGATTTAATATCTGATCTAGAATTGCTATTGATAATAATTTCAGAAATTTGCTCAAAGTATTCACTTAATATAGGATTAAATTCTAACACTTCATTTTGTATAAGATTTATAATAATTTTTGTTTTTTTATAATTTATATGAGAAAATGTAATTGTAACATCTTCATTAGAGTCAATTATAAATTTATAGAATCCATTTTGATCAGTTGTTGTACCTTTTTTAGATGAAATAATATTTACTCCTTCAATTGGCTCATTTTTCTGATTTAAAATTAATCCGGTAAGAGTTGATTTCTGAGAAAATGAATTACAAAATACAAGAGTAAAAAAAACGCATATTAAATTTTTTATCATTGCTCTTCTTTTCTAAAAAAAACTATTTGTTTTTGAGTTATATTTCCTAAGTTATCTTCTATTTTTACTTTGAGATTATTTTTTGATTCTGTATTTATCATATCATCAAAATTATAAGTTAATATTTTTTCTTTAGGTTCATATTCTAACAATATCCATTTATTATTTATCCATCCATTATATTTTTTTATTCCAGATTCATTATCAAATATTTTAATTTTTAGAAATTTCCTATCACTTATCCATTGGTTAGGTTTAATATTTAATATTTCAACCTTTGGAGCTACTGTGTCTTTAGAAATAAAATAGGTGCCTAAATATTGTGTCTTAGCTATCAAGCTGTCATTTATAATTGTGCTTGATACAAATAAATCTTGTCCATTATTTTTTCTTTTAGCTATATACAATTTTTCTTTTACTTTATCTTCAAAACGATCCAAAGAGAATTTAATTGTAATATTTTTTCTTAGAGGAAAAGAGTCTTTATCTATAGTTAATTCAAAATTATTCTCTGAGATGTTAATATTTGAATTATAATAGAACGTGTTTTCTGTAATCTTAAGGGATGTTGTATTAAATTTTTTTTCAAATATTTCGTTTAATAAAATTTGAAAATCTGGTTTGTTATTAATTTTAGTTACTTCCAAACCACCTTCAATAAATTTAATAGGAATAATTATTTTGGTCATGTTATCATTAAAATCAAACAATTGAATTGTGTAAAGGTTTTCTGAAAACTCAGAATTGATATTTAGTGAGCCGTTTCCTAACTCTCTATTATACATGCTTAAAGGGTTGACCCCCTCTATAAAAAGCTTTTGAATTTTAAATTTATTTTTTCTGTAATTATGATAATCAATGTATGCGTTTATGTTTCTGGACTCCTTAAATGTGAATTTATCAAATTTTATTTCAAATATAGGTTTGTTATTAAGTAATGTAATAATTTTATTCAACCCATATACATTTGATGAATTATTCATTTTATCTTCAGACTGAATTCCAAAACCTATAAGCCCATTAATTGATAAAGTATCAGAAATGTATAGATTTTGAGATATTTTTTTTAGTTTAATTTTTTTAAATGGATTGTAATTGTCTTCAAGTGATAAAGTTTTTGCATTCAAGCTTAATCTCTTGTAAAATAAATTTTCTAAATAAGGTGCTATAGTGTCAAGAACTCTTATTTTTTTAAATTTTAGCGGGTTTTCCGGCCGATTTTTGTAATCTCTTATTTCGTAATGTAAGTGTGGTCCTGAACTGGATCCGGTATTTCCGCTTAATCCGATTAATTCCCTTGAATCAATTAGTATTTCATTTTTTTTAGGAAAGTGTGCTATAGAATAACTTTTATTCTTGTACTGAATAGATTTTACGATTTTTTCGATCTTAGCAGAAAATCTTTTTAAATGAGCATATACACTAGTTTTCCCATTACTGTGTGTTATGTATATGGCTTTACCATATCCACCAGCTGAAACTTGAATTCTGCTAACATATCCGCTATCAATTGCGTAAATTTTATATCCTTCTTTTCCTTTTGTCTTTATATCAATACCTGAGTGAAAATGATTAGATCTAAGCTCAGCAAAAGAACCGGATAATTTTATCTGTATATCAAGTGGAAAATCATAAATATTTTGTGAACTTGAAATTGTAAAAGCTGATAAAAAAATAAAAAAACAATAAAATTTCATTAAAGACTAAAATAATATTAATATGTAATTTTTAAGTTAAAAATTATAAAAAATTAATTTTAATGTTAAATTTGTTTTATACAGTATTAAAATGAAAAAAATTTATGACTTACTTTCAGAATTAGAAAATAAGATTAAAGAAAATATATTAAATATTTCTAGTTTAAGAAATGTAAATAATGATTTAAGAGTTACTAATACAGATTTGTTAAATAAAAATAAAAAGATTAAAGAAGACCTTAAATTATTAGAAAATAGGTTTAAAGCTTTTAAGATTGCAAATACTATTTCAGGTAGTCATAATAACATTAATGAAACCAAAGGTGAAATTAATTCACTTATTAGTGAGATAGATTTATGTATTTCACATTTATCAGATTAATCTATGAGTGATAAATTAAAAATCAAACTTTCGGTTGCTAATAGGGTTTATCCCATGATAATTAGCCCATCTCAAGAGGAAAGTCTAAGACTTGCTTCACAACAGATAAATGATTTAATCAAAAAATTTGAACAGAATTACTCTGTTCAAGACAAGCAGGATGCATTAGCAATGTGTGCCTTGCAAATTGCTTCTAGTAGAAAACAAGATAGTTTAGATGAAGATAATTTAATGGAAAATTTAGAAAATAAAATTTCTAGCTTAATCGGTTTTCTGGAAAAAAATAATTAATTTTCATAATAATTTAAACTACCTACATTAGTTTATTTTGTAAACTCAACGCAAATCAATTAAGAAGAGTGTGTTAAGGTTGTTAAATCGTGCTGATTTATTCAGATTTTTGATCAATTTTGTAGCTCTAAACCTGTTTAAACGGAGTTTTAATAAAAAAACTTTTGTAGGTTTTTTTATAAATTAATAAAAATTATAACAAATTCTTTTGATAGTCAGTAATATTTGATCTTGGATGAAATTTATTCATAACCTTTATTAATGTTTTATTATCTAAATGCATATATATTTCTGTAGTTGTTATACTTTCATGACCTAATAATTGTTGAATTGTCTTAAGGTCAGCTCCATTTTCAAGTAAGTGTGTTGCAAATGAATGCCTAAAAGTATGAGGTGAAATATTTTTTTTGATCCCAGAAATTTCAGCAAGTTTTTTGATAATTGTGAAAATCATAGAACGCGTTAATGACTTACCTCTTCTGTTAAGAAATAAAAAATCAGAAAATTCTTTATTAATATTGAGTTTTGATCTACTATTCATAATGTAACTGTTAATGTATACTTTATTTATGCCACTTACAGGAACTAATCTTTGTTTATTCCCTTTACCGGTTATTTTTATAAAATCTTCATTAAAAAAAAGATCTGAAATTTTTAAACTTATAAGTTCGCTAACTCTAAGCCCACAACCATATAAAGTCTCAATTATAGCAATATTTCTTTCAGATTCTTTTTTATTTTTGTCAATATTGTTAATCATTTGGTTGATTTCATTTTCTGAAAGTGTGCTAGGTAGTTTTCTTATAAGTTTTGGGGATTCTATATTAACAAGTGGATTTGTTTCTATTAACTTTTCAAATAATAAATAATCGTAAAAACTTCTAATTCCTGAAATTATTCTAGATTGTGAAGTAGATTTTATTTTTTTTGAAATATGATGTATAAATTCTTTAATTAAATCAGAATTAACCTCATTAGGTTTAGTCTTTTTACCATCTTTTTTTAGAAAATTATTTAGTTTTTTTAAATCGTTTTCATAAGCAGAAATTGAATTGCCGCTTAGACCTCTCTCAATTCTTAAATAGTCTTTAAAATCATTTATCAAATCTTTCCACGTCATATCTTATGATTATACTCTAATTTTAATAAATTTACGAAATGAAAAATATTATTATCATAAATGGACCAAATTTAAATCTTCTTGGAAAGCGTGAACCTAATATCTATGGGAATGTTTCTTTTGATGAATTTTTAAAAAAACTTCGAAAATTATATTCAAATATTATTATTGATTACTATCAATCTAATATTGAAGGTGAGATAATCGATAAATTACAAGAAGTTGGATTTTCTTATTCTGGTATAGTATTAAATGCTGCAGCTTACACGCATACTTCTGTTGGAATTGCTGATGCAATTTCAGCTATTGATTCACCTGTTATAGAGGTGCATATTTCAAACATACACAAAAGAGAGGAAATTAGACATAAGTCTTTAATTTCAAAGTCTGTATATGGAATAATATGCGGTTTTGGTCTTAAATCTTACGAGATGGCAGTTCACACATTTATTACAAATGAATAACCTCATCATATGCGTCAGCGACAGCTTCCATGACAGCTTCTGACATAGTTGGATGTGGATGAATTGCCTTTAAAACCTCTGCGCCTGTAGTTTCAAGTTTTCTGCCTAAAACTGCTTCTGCAATCATATCTGTTACACCTGCTCCGATCATATGACAACCAAGCCATTCCCCATATTTTTCATCAAATATAACTTTAACAAAACCTTCTTTGCTACCTGACGCACTTGCTTTACCTGATGCAGAAAAAGGAAATTTCCCAACTTTAATTTTATAACCTTTATCAAGAGCCTGCTTTTCAGTTAATCCAACACTTGAAATCTCAGGACTACAATATGTACAACCAGGAATGTTCCCATAATCAATTGGGGAAACATTGTGACCAGCAATCTTTTCAACGCATAATATTCCTTCAGCGGAAGCAACATGTGCTAAAGCCGGACCAGCTACAACATCTCCGATTGCGTAATATCCGGGAATATTGGTGTTATAGTATTTATCAACTAATATTTTATCGCTATCAACAGCAATTCCTACGTCTTCCAGTCCAATATTTTCAATATTTGATTTAATACCTACAGCAGAAAGAAGTATTTCAGATTCTATTTTTATTTCTTTCCCCTTATTTTTAACATTTGCAATTACTTTATCTTTTTGTTTTTCTACATAAGTTACTTTTGATGAAGTCATTATTTTTATCCCTTTTTTCTTGAATGATTTTTCTAAAGCTTTTGAAACATCATTATCTTCAATAGGGACAATATTTGGTAAATACTCAATAACGGTAACGTTAGTACCCATACTATTATAAAAATAAGCAAACTCTATCCCAATAGCTCCTGATCCCACAATAGTTATACTTTCTGGTTGTTTCTCCAATGTCATTGCTTCCCTATAACCAATGATTTGTTTACCATCCTGTTCAATTGAAGGTATAACTCTAGATCTAGTTCCGGTTGCTATAATTATATGTTTAGCTGAATAATCATTATCGTCAACAGAAACGATCTTGTTTTTTTTAACCTTTCCGTAACCTTTTAAAACATCAATTTTATTTTTTTTCATTAAAAAATTTACACCTTTACTCATTCCAGATGCAACATTTCTACTTCTTGAAATAATTTTATTAAAATCTTTACTAAATTTATCTATTTTAAATCCGTAATCCTCTGCGTGATTTAAATAGTCAAAAACTTGTGCTGATTTTAGAAGAGCTTTTGTGGGAATACATCCCCAGTTTAAACAAACACCACCTAAGCTTTCTTTCTCCACTATAGCAGTTTTAAAGCCTAGCTGGGAAGCTCGAATGGCTGTTACATAGCCACCAGGGCCACTTCCTAATACTATTATATCATAATTATTCATATACTATTTTTTATTTGATTCTTTTTTAAAGTCAATACTGATAGAATTTACACAATATCTCTTTCCTGTTTCGGTAGGTCCATCATCAAAAATATGTCCTAAATGACCATCGCATTTAACACATACTATTTCAGTTCTAACCATATTGTGAGAAAAATCATCAACATATTTAACAGCTCCATCTATTGCATCATCAAAACTTGGCCATCCACAATCAGATTCAAATTTTTGATTGCTTTCAAATAGTGGAGTATTACAACCATTACAATTGTAAACTCCATTTTCAAAATGAAGATTATATTTTCCTGTGTGAGGATATTCTGTACCTTTATTTCTTAAAACTCGAAACTCTTCTTTGCTAAGAATAGCTTCCCATTCTTTTTCTGTTTTAATTATCTTTTTTTCGTTCATAATATTATTTTTTGAATCAGGGGTATTTTGAGATTGAAGTATTGTAGTTACTGTAAAAAATAAGAGAATTGTATTTATATAATTTTTCATTTTAGATAAGTTAATAAATGATTAAAATATTCCTATATTAATGACTTTTAAAACAATACAAATTTATTTTAATTAAATGAGACTTTATAAAAAAGGTGACAAAAAATTATTAAATGCTTGGGCTTTTTACGATTGGGCAAATTCTGTTTATCCATTGGTTATTTCAACGGCAATATTTCCGATTTATTTTAAAACTATTACAAAAGGCGAACCGGTAAATTTTTTATGGCTAAATTCTATTGAAAATGATGCGTTTATAGGATATGTTTCTTCATTTACATTCATAATATTAGCTATAATTTCACCAATATTATCTGGAATTGCTGATCATACTGGATACAAGAAGCTATTCATGAAGCTGTTTTGTTATTTGGGTGCTATTTCTTGTATTTTATTATACACATTTGACCTAGACAATTTTGATATAGGAATGATCTATTACTTTTTTGCTGTTGTTGGTTTTTGGGGTAGTTTAGTTTTTTACAATTCTTATTTGCCAGACATTGCAAATATTGAACAGCAAGATATTACAAGCGCAAAGGGTTATTCAATGGGTTATTTGGGGAGTATTATTTTATTAATATTTTGTTTATTGTTAACTGAATTTCCAGATTTCTTTAACCTTAATGATAAAACTCAAGCTGTTAAAATATCTTTTGTATTAGTCGGGGTTTGGTGGTTAGTTTTCAGTCAATATTCTTTTCATTATTTACCAGGAAAAGATTACTATAATATTAAAAAAACTAATATATACTCAAGATCAATTATTTTTAGTGGATTTAACCAGCTTATTGCGGTTATAAACCAGCTTAAAAAAAATAAAAATCTCAGAATATATCTATTATCTTTTTTCATTTTTACAATTCCCACACAAACAATTATCCTTCTTGCTAGCTACTTTGGCGCAGATTTAAATGAAATAAGTTGGGATTCTGAGGAAACTATGCAAACTGGTCTGATAATAGCTATTATAGTTATTCAGATTCTTGCCGCAGTTGGAGCTTATTTAGGTGCTAAATTTTCAATTTATTTTGGGAATATTAAAACATTAATTGGGGTTAATATATTGTGGGGCATAATATGTTTATTTGGTTATTACGTAACTAGTCCATTAGAATTTTATTTTGCAGCTGGCTTTATTGGTTTAGGAATGGGAGCAATTCAATCTTTATCAAGGTCTACTTACTCAAAACTGATAGATGTAAAATATTCAACCTCATACTTCAGTTTTTATGATGTGTCTCAAAAACTAAGTATAGTAATCGGTACGGCAATTTACGCAACAATGGATGTTTTCACTGGAAGCATCAGGTTAGCTATTTTACTATTTGCTTTATTATTCATTCCTTCAGTTTATTTATTAAATAAAATTTCAAAAAAGTAATTTTTGAATGGCATAGTAGTTGAATTATATATAGTGTAATTTAAATGATATCTGTCATTTTACAGGTTTAAACTCTTTAATTACACTAATCATTTTATATATGCCTAAAAAAAATCTATTTAACATTGACAATTTGTCAGCCCAAGATCTGGATGAAAATTCTGAACTGATTCCTTTGATGACACCGGAGGATGAAATTGAAATAAGCAAAGAAGAGCTGCCTCATACTTTACCGATTCTCTCATTGAGAAATACGGTTTTATTTCCTGGAGTTGTAATTCCAATAACTGCCTCAAGAGATAAATCAATTAAGCTTATTAAAGATGCAAATAATTTTAACAAACTTATTGGTGTTGTAGCACAAAAAGATGAAAATATAGAGGATCCTAAACTAAAAGATATCTATACCACAGGAACTGTAGCTAAGATATTAAAAGTCCTTCAAATGCCTGATGGTAATACTACTGTAATCATTCAAGGAAAAAAGAGATTTCAAATTGAAAGAGTCCTTTCAGAAACCCCTTATATTACTTCTAATATCATAGATTATCCTGAAGAAAATCCAGGAAACACAAATTCCAAATTTTCAGCAACAATAGACTCTATAAAAGATCTGTCTCTTGAAATAATTAAGAGAAATCCAAATATACCATCTGAGGCATCTTTTGCTATAAAAAATATTGAAAGTAAGTCTTTTTTAATAAATTTTGTCTCATCAAATTTAAACCTTCCGGTAAAAGACAAACAATTACTACTACAAACAAATGATTTGCAAAAAAGAGCTTTAAAAACTTTAAAGCACATGAATGTTGAGTATAAAAAATTAAAAATCAAGAACGATATCCAGTCTAAGGTTCAAAACGATTTAAGTCAACAACAAAGAGAATATTTTCTTCATCAACAAATGAAAACAATTCAGGAAGAACTTGGTGGAGTTAACCATGATTCAGAGATTGATGAAATGAAAAAAAGAGCTAAAAATAAGAAGTGGGATAGTGAAATCAAGAAACATTTTGAAAAAGAACTTTCTAAACTACAAAGAATGAATTCACAGGTTTCTGAATATTCAGTACAGAGGAATTACCTAGATTTATTATTAGATCTGCCTTGGAATGAATTTTCTGATGATAAGTTTGATTTAATAAAGGCTAAAAAAATATTAAATAGAGATCATTTTGGTTTAGAAGATGTTAAGAGAAGAATTATCGAATATTTAGCAGTGTTAAAGCTTAGAAAAGATATGAAATCTCCAATTCTGTGCCTTCAAGGTCCCCCAGGTGTGGGTAAAACATCATTAGGTAAATCTATCGCTGAGGCAATTGGAAGAAAATATGTGAGAATTTCCTTAGGTGGACTTAGAGATGAAGCTGAAATTAGAGGTCATAGAAAAACTTATATAGGTGCAATGCCAGGTAGAATCATTCAAAACATTAAAAAAGCAGATACATCTAATCCTGTTTTTGTGCTTGATGAAATTGATAAATTAACCTCATCTAATGTTGGAGACCCATCTTCAGCAATGCTTGAAGTATTGGATCCTGAACAAAACAATGATTTTTATGATAATTATTTAGAAAAAGGTTTTGACCTTTCTAAGGTAATGTTTGTGGCTACTTCAAATAATTTATCAAATATACAGCCAGCATTATTAGATAGAATGGAAATAATTAATGTTAGTGGATATACTACAGAAGATAAAATTCAGATTGGAAAAAAATTCCTTTTACCAAAACAAGTTAAAGAACACGGATTGACTAAGAAACAGCTACTTATTAGTAATAAGATTATGGAGAAGATAATTGAAGGTTATACTAGAGAATCTGGGGTTAGAGGATTAGAAAAAAATATTGCAAAAATTGTAAGATATTGTGCTAAAAATATAGCTACTGAAACTAAGTATGATCCAAATATATCAATTGATAATTTAACCACTATATTAGGGTCATCTAAATTACTTAAAGATCAATACGAAAAAAATGATATCGCAGGCGTAGTCACTGGATTAGCTTGGACTAGAGTAGGGGGTGATATATTATTTATTGAATCAATTTTAACCAAAGGAAAAGGGAAACTTACAATTACAGGTAATTTAGGTAAAGTAATGACCGAATCTGCAACAATTGCCCTTGAATATATAAAGTCTTACTCAAATGAATTTGATATTGATCCTGAATTTTTCAATAAATATAATATTCATATTCATGTTCCAGAAGGTGCAACTCCAAAGGATGGGCCAAGCGCAGGAATCGCAATGTTAACTTCTTTAGTTTCTTTATTTACTCAGAAAAGAATAAAATCTAGATTAGCAATGACAGGAGAAATAACATTAAGAGGTAAAGTACTGCCTGTAGGCGGAATTAAAGAAAAAATTTTAGCAGCCAAAAGAGCGAAGATCAAAGAGATCATACTTTGTAAACTAAATAAAGCTGATGTTGATGAAATTAATCAAAAGTATATTAAAGGATTAAAATTTCATTACGTAACTGAAATGAGTCAGGTGGTTAAAATAGCATTAACAAAACAAAGGGTTAAAAACCACAAGATTTTATAATAAATAATCTTTATTGTAGTTTTGATTTTATGAACATTAAAAGAGAAGGTTTACTTGCCGTTCTTATTTGTATTACGATTCAAGGAATTACATTGGGTCAATCCGCTGGAGAATCTACCTATCAATTTTTAAATATTTCAAGTTCACCAAGACAATTGGCCCTTGGAGGAAAAGTAATTACAAACCAAGGATCTGATGTTACAACAGGAATGTATAATCCTTCTACTATAAATCTAGAAATGGATAATATTTTGAGTATTAATTATTTCAGTTATTTTTCAGACATCTCTTTTGGTTCTCTTTCATATGCATATACACTTGACAATAGAGGTAATACATTACATTTTGGATTTTTATACATAAATTATGGTGATTTTGATGGCTATGATGAATTTGGAAATTTTACATCTGAATTTACTGGGAATGAGTCTGTTTTTTCTGTTGGTTATGCTAATGATATCAAAAATTCACCTCTACGGGTAGGTGCAAATATTAAGTTAATTACATCAACATTTGAGCAATATAATTCATTTGGAATAGCTGCAGATTTTGGAATTTTTTATAAAGATGAAAATGATATTAACATGTCTTTGGTCTTTAGAAATATTGGTTTTCAAATCAAAGCCTATAACGAAGTTAGAGAACAATTGCCATTTGAAATTAATTTAGGTTTTTCTCAAAGACTAGAAAATGCTCCAGTAAAATGGCATTTAACATTAGAAAATGTCCAAAAATGGCCAATTGGGTTATCTAACCCTTCTAGAATAGTTACTGATCTTGATGGTAATATAACGGAAGAGAATATCTCATTTATTAATGAAATATTAAGACATGCAATAATTGGAGTGGAAATATTTCCTGAGTCTATATTTTCATTTCAACTTGGTTATAGTTTTAGAAGATCAGAAGAGTTAAAGATATTGGAGCAAAGAAATTTTTCAGGAATATCTTTTGGATTTGGTATGAAATTTAATAAACTTCGTTTTAATTATAGTCATGCAAGATTTTCGAGTGCTTCTAATGTCAATTTTGTAGGTCTTCAGTTAGATTTAAATTAATGGAAAAACTTACTATCGCCATCGATGGGTATGCATCAACAGGTAAAAGTTCAATTGCAAAAAGACTTGCAAAGTCATTAGGATACATTTATATTAATTCAGGATCAATGTATAGAGCAGTTACTTTTTATGCCATAGAAAATAATCTTCTAGAACTTGTTGATTTGAACATCGATAAATTCATTAAAAAGTTAAAGGAAAATAAAATTCATTTTAAGAATAATGAAAACAAGTTCATTTCTGAAATTTATTTAAATCAAAAAAACATTGAAAATGAGACTAAAAGTCTCAAGGTCTCTCAGAAAGTAAGTTTAATAGCTGCTGTTCCAAAATCCGCAAAGAAATGGTGAAATTACAACGAAATATTGACAGAAGTAAAGGAGTTGTTATGGATGGTAGAGATATCGGATCCGTTGTTTTTCCTGATGCGGATATAAAATTATTTTTAACTGCTTCACCAATAGTGAGAGCTAAAAGAAGATTCAAGGAAATGATAAATTCTGGAGAAAAAGTTCAAATGGATGATGTTTTAAATAATATTCTTCACAGAGATAAGTTAGATTCTACAAGACCTGATTCACCTTTAACTATTGAAAAAGATGCTATTGTAATTGATAATAGTGATTTAAGTATTGAGGATCAGTATTTTGAGATTCTTTCAATAATTCATCAAAAAATCAATAATTAATATTTAACTGTAAGGTTTTTATAAGAATATTGTTTATTTTCGCGTGCCTTTGTCACTTAAACTGAAGCAAAGGATTTAAATTTAATTTAACTTCTTCCAAAGTTTGTGTGTTAAATCAGTTGAAATTTTGGAATACAAATGTCTTTATTATGCCTAAAAAAGCAGAAAAAAAGGAAACTGTAAAAAAATCTTCTGAAGAGCAGTTAGAAGTTAAAGTTTCAAACGAAATTACTATCCAGCCCACTCAAGAAACAAATAAATCAAATATATCAACTGAAAATCCTGAAGAACAAAAAAAGGAATCAGATGAAAATATAGCTGAAAAAACAATTCCAGATGAATCTGTTGAGGAAACCAAAAAATCTGATAACCTTACCGAATCAGATGATGAGAAAGTTTCTCTTGAAGACTTTGATTGGCATAATTATGAAGAGGGTATTGATGAAGTTGATGACAAAAAAATCAAAGAGTTTGAAAATTTAGTTGAAGAAAACTTTGTTGAAACTCTAACCAATAATGTCGTTGAAGGAACAGTAGTTCATATGACCGAAAGAGAGGCAATTATCGATATTAATGCGAAATCTGAGGGTGTAATTTCCTTGAATGAATTTAGATATAACCCTGATTTAACTGTTGGTGATAAAGTTGAAGTTCTTATTGATATTAGAGAGGATGCTACTGGTCAATTAATTTTATCTCACAGAAAAGCTAGAGTTATTAAAGCCTGGGAAAGAGTTAATAATGCTCACGATACTGGTGAAATAGTAAATGGTTTTGTTAAATGTAGAACAAAAGGAGGAATGATCGTTGATGTTTTTGGTATTGAAGCTTTTCTGCCTGGTTCTCAAATTGATGTTAAACCTATAAGAGATTATGATCAGTATGTAAATAAAACAATGGAGTTTAAAGTTGTAAAGATTAATCACGAATTTAAAAATGTTGTAGTTTCTCACAAAGCCTTAATTGAAGCTGATATTGAGTTACAGAAGAAAGAAATTATTAAACAGTTAGAAAAGGGTCAAATTCTAGAAGGTGTGGTAAAAAATATTACATCTTACGGAGTTTTTATGGATCTTGGTGGTGTAGATGGTTTAATACATATTACTGATTTATCTTGGTCAAGAATTAATCATCCAAATGAAATTGTTGAACTTGATGAACAATTAAAAGTTGTTATTTTAGATTTTGACGAAGACAAATCAAGAATTCAATTAGGATTAAAACAACTAAGTAAGCATCCGTGGGAGGCTATTGATGAAAATATTAATGTTGGTGATGTCGTAAAAGGTAAAGTTGTTGTGATTGCTGATTATGGTGCGTTTGTAGAAATTTCTGAAGGTGTTGAAGGTTTAATACATGTTTCTGAAATGTCATGGTCAACACATCTAAGATCAGCTCAAGATTTCTTTAATGTTGGGGATCAGATTGAAGCTAAAATATTAACATTTGACAGAGAAGAAAGAAAAATGTCTTTAGGTGTTAAGCAAATGACACCAGATCCCTGGACTGATATAACTAAGAAATATCCATTAGACTCAAAACATACAGGAATAGTTAGAAATTTTACAAACTTTGGTGTATTTGTTGAATTAGAAGAGGGTGTTGACGGTTTAATTTATATATCTGATCTTTCTTGGACAAAGAAAATTAAACATCCTAGAGATTTTTGTAATTCTGGAGAGAAAATTGAAGTTATTGTCCTAGAACTTGATGTTGAAAACAGAAAACTAAGTCTAGGTCATAAACAACTAACTGAAAATCCGTGGGATAAATATGAAACTGAATTTTCTTTAGATACAATACATAATTCTGAAGTTACTGATATTGTTCCAAAAGGAGCAACTGTTAAGTTCAATGAAGATGTTGTAGGTTTTATTCCTTCACGTCACATGATTAAAGATGATGGTGGTAAAGTTCAGAAAGGTGAAGTAGTCGACCTTAAGGTAATTGAATTTAATAAAGACACTAAGAGAGTTGTATTATCCCATACTCAAACATTTAGAGATATTGAAGAAATAAACAAGAGAATTATGAATAAAAAGATGAAGGATGAAAAAGATTTATCTAAAACAACTCTTGGAGATGCTAATGAGAAATTACAAGAACTCAAAGATAAAATGGATGGAAAATAATAAAAAAAGCCTTTCAATTGAAAGGCTTTTTTTATAATTTAAACTTAGAATGAGTAAAAGTATAATACTAAACAACAAGCAATTAGAAGTATCACTAGATAGATTAGCCTGTCAATTATTAGAGAATCATAATGATTTTACAAACACCGTTTTAGTAGGATTACAGTCAAGTGGGATTAAATTATGTAATAAAATATTATATATACTAAAAAATAAATATAAAATTTATGATATTGATTTTGGTTATTTAGATATTACATTTTTTAGAGATGATTTTAGAAGAAATAAAGATTTACTTTTACCAAATAAAACTGACTTTAAATTACTTATTGAAGATAAGAAAGTAGTTTTTATTGATGATGTTTTATACACTGGAAGAACTATTAGGGCAGCTTTGACTGCAATTGAAACTTTTGGAAGACCTAAATCCATAGAATTGATGATTCTAGTAGATAGAAGATTTAGTAGAGAATTGCCAATTCAACCGGATTATAAGGGTATAAAGGTAGATATTTATGATGATCAGAAAGTTATCGTTGGATGGAATGATAATCAACACGGAAATTATATTTACATAGAGAATATAGATAATGAATAACCTGAGTGTAAATCATTTACTGGGGATTAAATATTTGAATCATAATGATTTGGAACTTATTTTTAATACAGCAGATAATTTTAAGGAAGTTATTAACAGACCTATTAAAAAAGTTCCATCATTAAGAGATATAACAATAGCAAATATATTCTTTGAAAATTCAACAAGAACCAAATTATCCTTTGAACTAGCTCAAAAAAGACTATCTGCTGACATTGTAAATTTTTCCTTATCACATTCATCAGTTAAAAAAGGCGAATCTTTAATAGATACCGTTAATAATATCTTAGCCATGAAGGTTGATATGGTAGTTATAAGACATTCAAATCCAGGAGCACCATATTTATTGTCAAAAAATGTAAACGCGACTATAATAAATGCTGGTGACGGGGCACATGAGCACCCTACTCAAGCCCTACTTGATTCTTATTCAATGCGTCAAGAAATTGGAGATTTAAAAGGTAAGAATATTCTCATAGTTGGAGACATATTACATAGCCGTGTTGCTTTATCAAATATATTCTCATTACAGCTACAAGGTGCTAATATTTCGGTTTGTGGACCAAACACATTAATTCCAAAATATATCGAAGAATTGGGGGTGAAAGTTGAAAATAATTTTGATAAAGCATTAAAGTGGTGTGATGTTGTTAATATGCTAAGACTCCAAAGTGAAAGAATGTCAGAAAGTTTTTTCCCTTCTATAAGAGAATATAAAAAATATTATGGATTAACTAAAGAGAGATTAAATAGACTAGATAAAAACATTATTATTATGCACCCTGGTCCAATCAACAGAGGGGTTGAGATTACTAGTGAGGTAGCTGACTCTGATAATTCTATTATTTTAGACCAAGTTGAAAACGGAGTAGCAATTAGAATGGCTGTTACATACTTGTTGGCTAAGAAAAATATTAATCATTGAATTTAACTATACTTGGATCTCAAGGTGCTCTACCTAAATTAAATAAATATTCATCTTCACATTTATTAGAAGTTTGCAACAAATATATTTTAATTGATTGTTGTGAAGGTGTGCAATTTCAACTTAAACGAAATAAAATAAAATATTCCAAAATTGAATTAATTTTAATAACCCATGCACATGGAGATCATTTCTTTGGGTTAATAGGATTAATTACAACATTATCTCTTTTAAAAAGAGACAAAGTTCTTAAAGTATTTTGCCCAGTCCCTGTTTTAAAAATTATACAGGCACATATCAAATATGCAAAGTTAAAATTGTCTTACGAAATAAAATTTTATGGGCTAAAATCTGTTCATTCTGAAATTATTTATGAAAACAAAAATTATTTTATACGCACAATCCCTCTAAAACATTCAATTTACACAAATGGATTTTTGATCAAAGAGAAATTGAAAAAGCGTAAATTATTACTAGATAAAGCTATAGAAAATAAAATTAATAAAATATATTTTAATAAGTTAACAAAGGGTTTTAATGTAATTAATGATGACGGAATTGAAATAAATTATTTAGATGTAACTGTTATGGGTGAAAAATCAAAATCATTTGCATATTGTAGTGACACAGCCTATACCGAGTCTATAATAGGGTTAATAAAAGAAGTAGACTTATTGTATTGTGAAAGTACTTTTTTAGAAAAACACCGGGATAAAGCAATAATTACATGTCATTCTACTGCTAAAGATGCCGGTACGCTAGCACTCAATGCAAAAGCAAAAAAATTAATAATTGGTCATTTTTCATCTAGATACGATAATCTGGATCAATTTTTATCTGAGACAAAAGAAATATTTAAAAATGTAATTCTTTCTGAAGAAGGTAAAAAAATTGATATATAAGGTTAAATTTTTTTAAATTTGTATCATGAATCGGGACATAAGTAACTTTAGAAAATCATACTCAAAAAATATTCTGGATGAAAGGTTTATTTCTGATTCTCCGGTTGTTTTATTTGATGAATGGTTTAATGATGCTGATTTGTTAAAAAATGATTCCGAAATTAATGCAATGACCCTATCTACAATTGATAAAAATGGTTTTCCAAAGGGTAGGGTAGTTCTACTAAAATTTTATTCAGAGGAAGGTTTTGTTTTTTTTACAAATTATAATAGTGAAAAATCTTCTTCAATAATTAATAACAACAAGGTTTGTATTTCTTTTTTTTGGGAACAAATGGAAAGGCAAGTTATAATTAAAGGTATTGCATCTAAAACATCAAATAAGTTGAGTGATGATTACTTTAATTCAAGACCTATAGGTAGTAAAATTGGTGCGCTAGTTTCTTCTTTTCAAAGTTCTGTTATATCATCTAGAAATATTTTAAATAACAGATTTACGAAGTTGGTTAAAGAGTTTTCTGGTAAAAAAATCTTAAGACCTAATAATTGGGGTGGATTTGTTGTGAAACCAATTGAATATGAGTTTTGGCAAGGTGGTGATAATAGACTACATGACAGAATTAGATATAGATTGATCAAAAATAATTGGATTAAAGAAAGACTAAGTCCCTAAATATACATTAAGTTAAACTGAAAGATTAAATATTTCTTTTAGTTTCATAATTGATTTGTTTTTCGTTTTTAACAAATCATATTTATCCTTATTTGTATATGCAAATTTTTCATCAATAGTTTTGTTAATTTTAATTTCAAGATTAATATTCGTGGAAAATTTATTTCTGAAATATGTTATTAGCTTCTGTTTTTCTAAATCGATTTCAAGTTTAGATGTATTATTTGGAACAGTATATGTGATTATGTTATTTTTATATGATGGTGTAGAAATCCTAAGAATTGAAGCTATGTTATATTTACCTATATTTTCCATAGATAATGAATACTCATTCCAAATTTGAATAATATCTACTTCGTCAATTTCTTTAATATCATTGTAATCTGTTAAATTTTCTTTAGTATCTATTTTTTCCTCAATTTCTTTATTAGTTATTATACTTTTTAATGATAGAGTAGGTGTTTTAAAATTATCTATTTGAATTTTTGCAACAGGTTTATTGATTTTTTTGATAAGATTATTATTTGTTTTAGAAATAAAATCCTGATTTATATATCTATTTGTGGGAATTAATTTATTTTTAAGTTTTTTTTTTCCTTCAACTAAAATTGAAGAAGTGATTTTAAGTAAAGTCAACTCAATTAGCAATCTCTGATTAATACTTTTTTGAAAATTTATTTCTGCATCGTTTAGAATACTCATAAAATCTATTAATTGATTGTAACTTATTTTTTTAGTAATTTCAGAAAGCTCTTTCAAAGTCGTTTTGTCATATGTTGTTAGATTTTCCGTCATTTTATTTTTAGAAACTAATAAATCTCGAAAAAACGAAGATAGTCCAGAAATAAAGATATCTCCTGAAATACCGTTTTCAAGTATTTCATTTATTTTATTTAATAAGTTAGGAATATCTTGTGAATATATATATTCATATATTTTTATAAAAGTATAAATATCAACAGTATTTAAATTTTCTATTACTGTCTTTAACGTTATAACATTATCGAGACTGACTATCTTATCAAATAATTGTAATGCATCTCTCATTGCACCATCACTCTTATTTGCAATTTCCTCTAAAGCTTTATCTTCATATTTTATCTTTTCAACAGAACAGATATTCTTTAAATGAGTAACAATATCGTTAATGTTAATTCTTTTAAAGTTGTAAATTTGACATCTTGACAATATTGTTGGAATAATCTTATGCTTTTCAGTTGTAGCTAAAATAAATACGCAATGTTTGGGTGGTTCCTCTAGCGTTTTTAAAAATGCATTGAACGCTCCTGTGGACAACATATGAACCTCATCTATTATGTAAACTTTATATTTCCCAGTTTGAGGCGGTATTCTGGTTTGATCAATTAAGTTTCTAATTCCCTCAACACCGTTATTTGAAGCTGCATCAAGCTCAAAAATATTATAACTATTATCGTCATCAATTTCAAAATTATTCAATTTTCTAGCAACTATTCTTGCGCAACTAGTTTTTCCCACTCCTCTCGGTCCTGTAAAAAGTATAGCTTGAGCTAGTTTATTATTAGCAATTGCATTTTCAAGTGATTGAGTAATCAATTTTTGACCTAAAACTTCATTGAAGGATGATGGTCTGTATTTCCTGGCAGAAATTAAAAATTCATTCATATTAAAGATGTATGATAAAAATAAATATAGGAAATAGTGTAATTTAAATTATTAAATATTTATAATAATTATACTTTTATATTAACAATTATATATTTTTGCAATGTGGATTGTCTTGTCGCTATTTATAGAGGAAAGTCCGAACACCACAGTACAGCGCAATGGTTAATTACCATCAATCGCAAGATTAGGAAAAGTGCAACAGAAAGAATGTACAGGTTATGCTGTAGTGAAATCATGTAAACTCTGTGCGGTGAAATGCCATGTAAACCAACTTTTAAGAATTGTACGTTCGATGTTGGAGGGTAGGCAGCTACAATTTACAGGTAACTGTAAATGAAGATAAATGACAAGAGCTATTTAACGATAGTACAGAATTCGGCTTATAGATTCATAAAAAGCGGGTATTACCCGCTTTTTCTTTGAAAAAAAGAAAATGAACAATCGCCATAATTTTTAGTTCTCTGAAAGCCAGGTATATTTTCAAATTTTTTTTTCTTGAAATGTTCTAGTATAAGCATACTTTCTTTATTTTTTAAAAATTTCTCTTGAACTGTATCGATTAAAAATAAATATTTATCATCTGATAATTTATACGGTGGGTCTGCAAAAATTAAATCAAACTTAAGCTTACTTGTATTAAGGAATTTAAAAATATCCTTTTTTATAATTATCATATTGATATTTAATACTTTAGAGATGTTTTTCAGATGAGATATACATTTTTTATCATTTTCAATAAATGTAACACTCTTAGCCATTCTTGATTTAAATTCCAATCCAATTGATCCTGAGCCAGAAAACATATCTGCAACATCTTTATTTTTGAATTCAAAAATGTTATTTAAAATATTAAATACTCCCTCTTTGGCCATATCTGTAGTGGGTCGAATGGGCAAGTTTTTAGGAACTATAATTTTTCTACCGCCATATAGTCCAGAAATGATTCTCATATAAATTTACCAAGTAAAATATTATCAGATAATTCAAAATTATATTTTTTATTTTTCAAATGATTCATTTCTAAAACTTCAATATTTCGCACATATTTATATAGAAGTTCATATATTTTAGACTCTATATTAATATTACCACATGTAGAAATCAATATATCTTCAAGACTTAGATTTAGCTGCCTAACACTAAAAGTTAAAAAATATAAAACATCAACTTCGTTCTCGTAGATAAAAGAATTAAAGAAAACAATTTTTTTATTTTTAAAATATAATATATCTAATCGATTATTATTAAAGTTTAGAAAAATTCTGTCGGTGAAATTAGTATCAACATAATTTTGAAATTCCTTGACTAAAAGAGAGGTGTAATGAAAACAATCAAAGTTTTTAAATTTTTCTTTTAAATAATTATTTATTTTTTTGTCATGAGTATATAAATTCTTTAGTTCATCATTTAATAAATTATCAGTAATCCCGTCATAAGTTTTGGAATTAATATTAAATTTTAACAAATTCTTTGAAATTTTATCACTGTAAAGACTGGTAGGAACTAAAGTAGAAGTATTATTGTAATAAACTACTTTTAAGAACCTGATCTTATTAAGATCAGATTTAATAGATTTAAAAAATTTTTTTATCGACTTTAAAATGAATGTATAAGTTTTTTTTTCTGTAAAGATTAATTTATTTAAAGAGATTAATTCTTCATCAAAAAAAACACAAAAAACCAACCATTTATTATCAATATGAATGATAAGGCTTTTGATAATATTATTTGTTTTTAGAATAGTTTTTTGGCCAATTTCCATTAGTGTTGGCGCTAACCATTGAACCAATTTTTAAGGTAGAACCATTAACTCCATCAACAGACTGAACCTCATTTTCTTTAAGTATAAGGTTAATAGCTTGATCATGTAATATTACACTTTTTTTAACCTTTGCTTCAAATACCGGAACATTTATGTTATTTTCATTTATAAAACCTGCACTTAATTCAAAATTAACATTATCGTTTTCTGAAAATGGCACTTTCATCATGTTTCTGTATCTTTCATCATATTTAAATAGAGAGTCTTTTACAGAGATGAAACCTAAGGTATCAATAATTACAATATCTTTATAAGTTTTAACTCCACCGTATCTTTTTGTTAATTCTTTATCAATTATACTAGAATCTCTTCTTTGTGTAATAGTAAAAGAATCATTTTCAATGAATTGAACCAAACTGCTCCAATCACTCTGAAAACTACCCTTAATATCTTTATGCGCAAGTTGCGAGTCTCTTATATCAATTAAATTTTTTATAACTAGTTGGTAACGATCATTTTTAATTTCATCAAATTTAATTTCATCGTTGATTGATGTGAATGTTAAGTAAGAAAAAGTTATTATAAAAATCCAAAGAATAGTTAAGATTGGAGTCCTATGCTTATCTTGCATTTTATACTTAACAAAATAAACAATTGAAAGTGTTATTATAATTGATAAGATTAGAAATAAATTTTGAAGATTAAAAATCATTTTTTTTTAAAATATATAATAACAAATCTACAATTTTTTTTTATTTGTAAAAATCTATGAGAAGAAAAACATTTATATATTTGGAATTCAATTATTTTATTTAAAGTGGAGAACTCATTAAAGGCTGAAATATTAAATAACACGACAAAATCTTTAAATAAAAATCAGGAATTTGCAGTTGATAGGATTTGTAATTTTATAGTTGAGAAAAAAAGTGATTCAATTTTTGTTTTAAGAGGATATGCGGGGACTGGTAAAACCTTTATTATTTCAAATGTTGTAAAAAATTTATGGAAAATCAAAAAATCAGTAATATTACTAGCACCAACTGGTAGGTCTGCAAAAATTCTTTCTCTTTATTGTAATAAAGAGGCTTTTACAGTTCATAAAGAAATTTTTTATGCTAAAAATAATTTTTCAGGAATCATTGATTTTTCTTTAAAGATTAACAAACATAAAAACACCTTATTTATTGTAGATGAAGCATCAATGATAGGTACAATTAGAAAGGAGGGTAATGGTTTGTTTTCTCAATCCTTGCTTGACAATATAATTAAATATGTTTACTCAGGTTATAAATGTAAACTTGTTATTGTTGGAGATTCAGCACAATTACCACCTGTAAAATCAAAGTTATCTTATTCATTAGATGACATTTATTTAAGTAATGAATACGATAAAGTAATTGAATCAGCAGAACTTAATGATGTCGTTAGGCAAGATTTAGATTCAGGAATTCTCTCATACGCAACCTCAATCAGAAAAAAAATTGAAAATAATACATATGATAATATAAATTTCAATTTAAATCAGTTCAGTGATGTAGTTAGAGTAGAGGACGGTGAAAATCTTATGAACCTACTTAATGACTCTTATACTAATTGTGGACTTGATGATACAGCGGTTATAGTGAGATCTAATAAGAGAGCCAATCTTTATAACAAGAATATACGTGAAAGAATATTATTAAATGAAGGTATTATTTCAGTAGGCGATTTACTTATGGTTATTAAAAATAATTATTATTGGCTAAATAATAAGGATTTAGGATTTATTGCTAATGGAGATATAATTAAAATTGAAGAAATTTATTGCATAAAAAAAATTTATGATTTTTCCTTTGCAGAAGTTAAAATAAGTTTAGTTGACTATCCTGATTTCAATGCCTTTAATACTGTTTTAATACTTGATACATTGTATATAAATTCTCCTTCTTTAGAATATTCTAAGACTACACACTTATACAATGAAGTTTTAAAAGATTACATGAATCTAAAAACAAAGTATAAAAGACATTTAAGTGTTAAAAAAAACAAATATTTTAATGCATTACATGTTAAGTTTGCATATTCGTTTACCTGTCATAAAGCTCAGGGTGGACAATGGCATTCAGTTTTCCTGGAGTTACCTTATTTAACAAACGGGATGGATGAAGATTTTTTTAGGTGGTTATACACAGCAATTACAAGAGCTGAAAGTAAATTATATTTAATTGGATTCGATGAAAAAAATTTTGAATATTAAATTTTAAAAAATGATAAAAATAATTTCTAAAATAGTCTTACACTGGATTATAGGATGGAAAATAACGGGAAACATCAATCTTTCTAAAAATATAATAAAAAAAGCAGTATTAATATCTGCACCTCACACACATTGGTTTGATTTTTTTCTTGGTCTTTTATTAAAGGGATCAATAGGGTTTAAATCAAATTTTTTAGCGAAGAAAGAATTGTTTATTTTTCCAACATCTTTTTTTTTAAATTTTTGGGGTGGAATTGCTGTTAATAGATCATCAAAGAATAATCTTGTACAACAAATTGTGAATATGTTTTCTCAAAAAAAAGAATTTCGAATATCACTATCTCCAGAAGGAACAAGGAAAAGAGTGGATAAGTTCAAGACAGGTTTCTATTTTATCGCTAAGGAAGCAAAAGTCCCCATAATAATGATAACAATGGATTATGAAAATAAAAATAGCTTAATTTCTGAACCATTTTATCCAACTGAAAATATAGAAAAAGATTTTATTTTTATTGAGAATTTTTTTAGTGGGGTAGTTGGTAAAATTAAAGCAAATAGTTTCTATATCAAATAGAGTAATTCATATTATGGTAAACACTTTGAACATCATCATCAATCTCAATTTTCTCTAATAGCTTATCTATTTCTTCCTTTTCAATTGCTGAAACATCTTTGTAATTATTTGGAATTCTGTCAAAACCTGATGAAATAATATGATGGTTTAATTGTTCTAATATTTTTTGTATTTCACCAAAACAATCAAAAGATGCATATATTAATATATGTTCTTCATCAGTAAATAGTTCTTCTGCTCCATAATCGATTAATATAAGTTCGAGCTCTTCTATATTGATATCAGAATTACTTATTTTAAAATTACATGTGTGATCAAACATAAATGATACTGAACCAGATGTTCCTAAATTTCCGTTATGTTTATTAAAATAACTTCTAATATTTGCAACTGTTCTTGTATTATTGTCAGTAGCTGTTTCTACTAATATAGCTACTCCATGAGGTGCATAACCTTCAAAAAGAACTTCTTTATACTCTCCAAGTGATTTATCAGATGCTCTTTTTATAGCCCTTTCCACATTCTCTTTGGGCATATTAATAGATTTTGCATTTTGAATAATTGCACGCAATTTTGAATTTGAATTTGGATCTGAACCTCCTTCTTTTACAGCCATAACAATATCTTTACCAATTCTTGTAAATGCTTTGCTCATTGCAGACCATCTTTTCATTTTCCTGGCCTTTCTAAATTCAAATGCTCTACCCATATTATTTAAAAGGTGTTTTTACTATAATAGCTTTTTTTATATTTTTTCTAATTTTAATATATACTTCCGTATTTGTTTTTTCGTATCCGCTTTTAACATACCCAAGACCGATACCAAAATTTAACGAAGGTGACATTGTCCCAGATGTAACATTTCCTATTATTTCGTTATTAGAATTTAAAATTTCATAATCCTTTCTAGGGATAGCTTTTTCCAACATTTTAAAACCAATCAGTTTTTTATTAACACCCTTTTCTTTTTGACTTTTAAACAATTTCGAAGATGTGAATATTTTATTAGTTTTAGTAATCCATGATAGTCCCGCCTCTATGGGTGATGTCATTTCATCAATTTCATTTCCATATAAGCAAAAACCCATCTCTAATCGCAAAGTATCTCTAGCTGCAAGACCGATAGCTTTAATGTTGTAATTTTTACCAACCTCGAAAATTTTATCCCATAATTCAACTGCAGATTCGTTTTTACAATATATTTCAAAACCTCCACAACCTGTGTAGCCTGTGTTAGAAATTATTAAACCCTCAGAAAAAATAAAACTATAATACTTAATAGATTTTAGGTCAAAATCAAATATTGATTGTAAAACATTTATCGACTTAGGCCCTTGAACCGATATTAATGAGTAGTCATTAGAGACGTTAATCATCTGTACTCCAAATACATTCTTCTTACTCAAAAAATCCCAATCTTTTTTAATGTTAGAAGCATTTACAACCAACATAAATCTATCTGATTCAAGTTTATACAAAATCAAATCATCGACTATACCACCAGAATCATTTGGAATACAATTGTATTGAGCTTGGCCTTTTTCAAGCACGCTTAAGTCATTACTTAATACACTTTGTAAAAATTCTTCAGATTTTTCACCAAATAAATAGAATTCACCCATATGAGAAACATCAAATACGCCAACATTTTTTTTAACATTATTATGTTCAATAATGACACCATCGTACTGAACTGGCATCAAATAATCTGCAAACTCGATCATTTTAGCATTTAATTCTATATGCTTCTCATACAATGCAGTTTTTTTCATCACAGTTTATATGTTTTAATGAGTTAATTTTTTCTAAAAGATCATTATCAGATGGTCTTGGGGCATCAGCGGATATTATTTTACCGTCTATGTCAATTAATAAGTATCTTGGTATCGAGTTAATATTGTAAGCTTTTATAAAGTCTGAGTTCCAAGCATTGTCTGCAAATAAATGTATGCCAGATAAATTATTTTCTTTCACATAATTTAACCATTTACTATAGTTATATACAGGTCTTTTTTTATCATCAATTGAAATGCTTATAAAATGAATATTTTTATTCTCATATATTTTTTGAATTTCCTCAAAATAGGGTATCTCCCTAATGCATGGACCACACCATGTAGCCCAAACATCAATGTAAATATATTTCCCATAATAATCTGACATAGAATTATTTCCACCTAAAAAATTTTCATAATTAATAAATTCCGGAGACGAATTTCCTGGTAAAATTTTATTTATGTTCTCATATATTTTGGTTAATTCGTTTTTTGTTTCTGTTTTTGAGCTAAGATCCAGAATTAAATTATAGAGTTCATCAATATTATCAATTTTAGAAGTTAAATAATACTTTCCCTGATTAGCTACTTCTTCTTTTATCAAAATTGATTTACTTTTTGATAAATCTTCTAAATCTTTAAATTCGCCTAACATAAATTTTTCACTATTTAAAAAATAAGAAAGAACAATACTTTTATAATATGTTGAATTTTTAAATGAGTAATCATCTAAATAATCAAAATTCTCATAATCATTTAGAAATGCCTCACTTAAAAGAGGTTCTTTTTTAGTATAATATTTGTAAGCAGTTTCATAATTGAATAAGTAATAGAAATAACGATAATTTAAATCATTCAATTCCATTTTTTTAAAATTTCTGTTTAATTTTTTATTTTCATTTTCAAATGAATCTATAAAGGTTGATCTAATTTCAATTAGATCACTAATATTTTTTATGAAGTCTTTTTCATTTTTAGAAAACATTTCTTTAAAATTCTCTTTATTTCTTTCATCGAAAAGACTCTTCTGCTTTAAGTAATTGTTTTCGTTATAATAATCTCCAATAAAGCTAATAGATTTGTCAAATTCCTCATTATTGATTTTTATTTTTAGATCCATTCCTTTAACTAAATAAATTTTAGTAGTCTGATTACCGTGTTTTAAGTTGTAATATCCAGAAGGGATATCTAAAGTAGATTTAAATATATCATTATTTTTTATTATTATTTTTTCAATTCCATTAGCATAAATATTAATAGAATCATTTATCGAGTTTTCAATTTGTATACTAATGTGAATTTTATTGTTTTCACATGAGAGTACTAGGAAAACCAACAGAATTATTTTGATTACTTGTCTCATAATTTTTTTGTGTACAAACAAATTTAACTATTTTTAATTCATATTTAAATTTAAATGACTAACTACATCATAAAAAATAAAAATATTTCAGTACGTGAAATATTTGGTATATTTAATTTTAGTAAAAAAATATCTCTTTCCAAGTCGATTATTTCAAAGATCAATAAATCTAGAATATTTCTTGAAAAAAAAATAAATGAATCAAATAAGCCTTTTTATGGAATTAACACTGGTTTTGGAGATTTACATAATATTAAAATAAATGATAAAAACCTCTCTTTATTACAAAATAATTTAATAAAATCTCACGCTTGTGGTACCGGTGAAAAAGTAGATTCAAATATAGTTAAGTTGATGATGCTACTTAAAATAATATCATTGTCAAAAGGCTACAGTGGAATTAGATTTGAAACCGTTGAAAGGTTATTGTTTTTTTATAACAATAGTATTTATCCGGTAGTCTATAAATATGGCTCATTAGGAGCGTCAGGTGATTTATCACCTTTGTCACACATGTCGTTAGCTTTGATAGGAGAGGGGGAGGTTGAGTATAACGGTAAGATAATTAAAACTAGTGAAGTGCTTAAAAAATATTTTTTAAAAAAGATAAATTTACAATCCAAGGAAGGTCTTGCTTTGATAAATGGAACACAATTTATGCTTTCATCTCTATTAAATTCATTATTTGACGCATATAGACTTTGTTATTTATCTGATAAAATAGCTTGTATTTCTCTTGACGCTTATAATTGTGATCTTTCTCCCTTTAATAATCTCATTTCAAAAATTAGACCTCACAAAGGACAAAATGATGTTTCAAAAAGAATTCTTAATTTTTTAAAAGATAGTCATATTCAAAACAGTTCTAAGGATGATGTACAAGACCCCTATTCTTTTAGGTGTATTCCTCAAGTTCATGGTGCAACTTTAGATTCAGTCAATTATTGTTCAACAGTTATTGAAACAGAAATTAATTCTGTCACTGATAATCCTTTAATTTTTCCAGAAAATAATATGATTATTTCAGGGGGTAATTTTCATGGTCAGCCATTAGCTTTAGTTATTGATTTTCTGAAAATCTCTCTTTCTGAACTTGGAAGTATTTCAGAAAGAAGGACTTTTAATCTTATGTCTGGTAAAAGAAATCTACCTCCATTTTTAACCAAAAAACCTGGATTAAATTCTGGATTAATGATTATTCAGTATACTGCTGCAAGTCTTGTAAGTGCCAATAAACAATTTTCAACTCCTTCAAGTATAGATTCAATAACTTCTTCAAACGGGCAGGAAGATCACGTAAGTATGGGTGCGAATGGAGCAAACCAATTGAGGGATATTTGCAACAACCTTTTTGATATTCTTTCTGTTGAATTAATCTCTTCTGCTCAAGCAAAAGTTTTTAATGATCATAAATCTTCAAAAACAGTTAATAAATTTATTCATGAACTTCGAAAAATTTCACCTTTTATTTCAAAAGACAGGGTGATGTATAAAGAAATCAAGAAAGTTAATTTGTTTTTAAGAAAATATAAAATTAAAAATTTATTTTTTTGAAATTTTAGTCTCTTTGCTATTTTTAATTTTTAAAGTAAGCTCTGTTTTTTTACCAATATGATCTATATTAATTGTATCTCCATCATTAATTGAAGAATTAAGTATTTCTGCAGCAATCAGATCTTCAACATGCTTTTGAATTGTCCTTTTTAAAGGTCTAGCTCCATATTTCTTATCATAACCATTTTTACATAAAAAATCTTTAGCTTTTTTAGTTAGTTTTATTTTATATCCTAACTCACTAATTCTGATATATAATTTTTCTAACTCTATTTCAATGATTGAATGTATATTTTTTTCTGAAAGTGAGTTAAATATTATAACATCATCAATTCTATTTAAAAACTCTGGTGCAAATTTTTTCCTAAGAGAATTCATAATTGTTTTTTGAGTAAATGAATCTTCTTGAGATTTTTTAGCTGTAGTGCCAAATCCTACACCTGAACCAAAATCCTGTATTTTCTTTACACCTATATTTGATGTCATAATTATAACACAGTTTGTAAAATCTATTTTTCTGCCAACACTATCAGTTAAAAAACCATCATCTAAAACCTGTAAAAGCATGTTGAAAACATCTGCATGTGCTTTCTCAATTTCGTCAAGAAGAACTACTGCGTATGGTTTTCTTCTAATTTTTTCTGTAAGCTGTCCACCATCTTCATATCCAACATATCCTGGAGGAGCACCTATTAGCCTTGAAATAGCAAATTTCTCCATATACTCACTCATATCAACTCTTACTAAAGAGTCTTCAGACTCAAACAATTCTTTAGCTAAAATTTTAGCTAACTGAGTTTTTCCAACACCAGTTTGTCCTAGAAAAATAAATGAACCAATTGGCTTCTTAGGATCCTTTAATCCAGCTCTATTTCTTTGAATTGATTTCACAACTTTTTCTATAGCTTTGTCCTGTCCAATAATACTTTTCTTTACAATTAAAGAAAGGTTAGATAATTTATTACTTTCAGATTGTTTTAACTTATTTAACGGGATGCCAGTCATCATAGAAACAACATCTGCGATGCTTTCTTCATTAACAATTTCTTTATTCTTTTTACACTCTTCTTCCCAAATAATTTGAGCAGAATTTAATTTCTTTTCGATTATCTTTTCCTTATCTCTTAAGCTAGCTGCTTCTTCATATTTTTGATTTTTTACAGCATCATTTTTTTGATTCTTGATTTCTTCTAACTCAAATTCTAGATTAGTTATATGAGATGGCACATCAAGATTTGTTAAGTGGACTCTAGAGCCGGCTTCATCTAATGCATCAATAGCTTTATCTGGTAAATGTCTGTCAGTCATATATCTTGAAGTTAACTTTACACAAGCTAACAAAGCCTCATCAGTGTAAAATACGTTGTGATGATCTTCATATTTATCCTTTATGTTTTTGAGTATTTCCAACGTCTCTTCTTCATTAGTTTGTTCAACTATAATTTTTTGAAACCTTCTTTCTAAGGCTCCATCCTTTTCAATTGAATTTCTGTACTCATCTAAAGTCGTAGCCCCGATACACTGTATAGTTCCTCGTGCAAGTGCAGGTTTAAACATGTTAGATGCATCTAAACTGCCAGTAGCTCCACCAGCTCCAACAATAGTGTGAATTTCATCAATAAATAGAATGACATCTGAATTTTTTTCAAGTTCATTCATTACTGCTTTAATTCTTTCTTCAAATTGACCTCTGTATTTAGTGCCCGCTACAAGACTTGCTAAGTCAAGAGAAACAATTCGTTTATTAAATAATATTCTTGACACTTTTTTTCTTATAATTCTTATAGCAAGACCTTCAGCTATCGCAGATTTACCAACACCTGGTTCACCAATCAAAATTGGATTATTTTTTTTTCTTCTACTTAAAATTTGAGAAACTCTTTGAATTTCGGTTTCTCGACCTATTATTGGATCTAATTCATCCTTTTCAGCAAGCAATGTCAAATCTTTACCAAAATTATCTAAGACTGGAGTTTTAGATTTTTTATTAGGCTTAGTCTTTGAGACTCCTTTGCTTGACTTTACTTCTTCTAGATCACCAGCATCAGAAATTTTTTCACCATAGTCATCGGATAAATTATCATTGCCTATAATGGAATTATACTCATCTTTAACGAGGTTGTAATTGACTTCCATATTATTAAATATTTTTGCGGTTGGGTCATTTTCATTTCTTAGAATACATAGCAGTAAGTGAGCGGTATTAATTATTGAACTTTGAAAAAGTTTTGCTTCTAAAAATGTGGTTTTTAAAGCGCGTTCAGCTTGTCTTGTAAGGTGTAGGTTTTTTTTGGATTGATCCTTTGATTCATTATCAAAATTTATAGGGTTTAACGACTCTACCTTTCTTCTTAGTTCGTTAAGATCAACACCAAGAAAATTTAATACATCAATTGCTTTTCCTTTACCGTTTCTTATAAGGCCAAGAACAAGATGTTCTGTCCCAATAAAATCATGTCCAAGTCTTAACGCCTCTTCTTTACTAAATGTTATAACGTCTTTTACACGTGATGAAAAATTATCATCCATAAAAAATATTTTTCATAAAAATAATCATAAAGATTTTTTTAAACAATAGTAATGTTAATTAAAATTTGATCAATCAAATTGTTAATAAATTATAAATTTTATTGATCAATTATATTCATTATAATTTTGTATAATTATTATATTTGTTTAACACTATTTATATGATATAACTAAACCATATTTTTATTATGAATGACGGAGAAAAATTAATACCAATTAATATAGAAGATGAAATGAAATCAGCTTACATTGATTATTCAATGTCTGTTATAGTTTCAAGAGCACTTCCCGACGTAAGAGATGGATTAAAACCTGTACATAGAAGGGTTTTATATGGAATGCATGATTTAGGTGTGAAAGCTTCTTCAGCTCATAAGAAATCTGCAAGAATTGTCGGTGAAGTTATGGGTAAGTATCATCCTCATGGAGATTCCGCAATTTATGATACCATGGTTAGAATGGCCCAGGAATGGAGTCTTAGATACATGCTTGTTGATGGTCAGGGAAACTTTGGTTCTGTTGACGGAGATAGCCCTGCTGCTATGAGATACACTGAAGCTCGAATGCAAAAAATTTCTGAGGAAATGCTATCTGATATTGAAAAAGATACAGTTGATTATAAATTAAACTTTGATGATACTTTAAAAGAACCTACTGTCTTACCAACAAAGATTCCTGCATTGCTTGTTAACGGAGCTTCTGGAATTGCAGTAGGTATGGCAACTAATATTCCGCCTCATAATCTAACCGAAGTGATTAATGGTACATTAGAGTATATAAAGGATGATTCAATTGATATTGAAGCCTTAATGCAATTCGTAAAAGCACCTGATTTCCCAACAGGTGGTATTATTCATGGATATGACGGTGTAAAAGACGCATTTATGACTGGTAGGGGTAAAGTTGTTATCAGAGGAAAAGCAGAAATAGAAGAAGTAAACGGAAAAGAATCAATTATTGTAACTGAAATTCCATATCAGGTTAATAAGGCCGATATGATCAAAAAAATTGCAGATTTAGTTAATGATAAAAAACTTGAAGGAATTTCTACAATTAGAGATGAATCTGATAGAAATGGTATGAGAATAGTTTTTGTTCTTAAAAGAGATGCTATTCCAAATATAGTTGTAAATAAATTATATAAGTACAGTCAACTACAATCATCTTTTAGTGTAAACACTATTGCTCTTGTCAAGGGTCGACCTCAAATGCTAAATCTTAAAGAAATGATAAAGCATTTTGTTGAACACAGACATGATGTTGTTGTGAGAAGGACAAAGTATGAATTACAAAAAGCAGAAGCTAGATGTCATATTCTTGAAGGTTTGATAATAGCTTCAGATAATATTGATGACGTAATTGCATTAATCAAAGCTTCAAAAAATGCTGATGACGCCAGAAATAATTTGATAAAGAAATTTAAACTTTCTGACATTCAAGCAAAGGCGATTGTTGAAATGAGATTAAGACAATTGACTGGTTTAGAACAAGACAAATTAAGAACTGAATATGAAGAAATTAAAAAATTAATTGAAGACTTAAAAAATATTCTTGAAAACGAGCCAAGAAGAATGAAGATTATTTCTGATGAACTTATTGAAATAAGAGAAAAATATGGTGATAATAGAAGGTCAATTATAGAATATTCAGGAGGGGATTTATCAATTGAAGATATGATTCCTAATGAGAAGGTTGTTATAACAATTTCTCATGCTGGATATATAAAAAGGACTCCTTTGAACGATTATAAAGTTCAAAATAGAGGTGGCGTAGGTCAAAAAGCATCAACAACCAGAAATGAGGACTTTTTAGAAGATTTATTTGTAGGGACTAATCACCAGTATATGCTATTTTTCACCCAAAAAGGAAAATGTTTTTGGATGAGAGTTTATGAAATTCCTGAAGGAAGCAGAACTGCCAAAGGTCGCGCCATTCAAAACCTTATTAATATTGAACAAGATGATAAAGTCAAAGCATTCATTTGTACTAAAGATTTAAAAGATGAAGATTATATTAATAATCATTATGTAATCATGACTACCAAAAAAGGCCAGGTTAAAAAAACTTCATTAGAACAATACTCAAGACCAAGGATAAATGGGATTAATGCAATAACAATCAAAGAAAATGATGAATTACTTGAAGCAAAATTAACAAATGGTGAAAGTCAGGTTATGTTAGCACTGAAATCAGGTAAAGCCATCAGGTTTGAGGAGGCTAAAACTAGGCCTATGGGTAGAAATGCTTCTGGTGTAAGAGGAATAAGACTTCAGCATCAAAATGATGAAGTTATTGGAATGGTTGCAGTTAACGATATGGAAAGTAACATTTTAGTTGTTTCCTCTAACGGTTATGGAAAACGATCAAGATTGCAAGATTATAGATTAACTAACAGAGGAGGTAAAGGAGTCAAAACGATATCTATAACCGAAAAAACAGGTGATTTAGTAGCTGTAAAAAACGTTGATGACACAAATGGACTAATGATTATAAATAAATCTGGGATAGCAATCAGAATGGCAGTTGAAGATTTAAGAGTGATGGGGCGCGCTACACAGGGTGTTAAGCTAATAAATCTGAAAAAAGGTGATTCCATTGCTGCAGTTGCAAAGGTTATACATGAAAAAGAAGAAGAAGAAGGACAAGAACAAGAAGAGGAAGTTAAGGATTCAGAAATTATTAATGAAGAAACTAATTCAAATAACGAATAATGAAAAAAATTATAATAATTTTATTAATTACAGCAATGAGTGGAAATATTTTTTCACAAAAAAAAGAACTCAAAATAGTAGAGAAATTTATTAAAAGTGAAGATTTTAATTCTGCAATAAAAAACTTAGAATTAATCAGTAATTCAATTGAATCTTCTGAAAATAAAATCAAGGCTAAGTATTATTACTTAAAAGGTCTTTCTCTTTACCAAAACGGAGAATCTGATTTTGATATGCAAAATAATGCAATAAAGCAGTTTAAAATTTCAAAATCATTAAACGTTGGTGATATTTCAGAAAAATCCGTTAAAATTTTACAAAGCATATTTAATAATTATATTGAAAAATACAATTCTTTATATGATAACAAAAACTTTACAGATTCTTACAAACATATAGAGTCCGCATACAGGATTTATGAAAAAGACACTTTTTATTTGTACAATGCAGCTATTGTTGCTAATCAAGCAAAATTATATAAAGAATCTCTTCAACATTACCTTGAATTAGTAGACATGGGTTATACAGGGATTAGTATGGGTTATTATGCAACAGAAAAAGAATCTGGTAAGGAGTCGATGTTTAACGATAAGAAAAGTAGAGATCTGGTTGTTAAATTTGGAACTCATGATAATCCCAGAGATATTAAATCTCAATCTCAAGAGGTTAATATTTTAAGACAAATATCAGCAATTTATAAACGAAATGAAGATTTTGATAATTCTTTAAAATATTTAGACAATGCACTTGATGTAAATGAAAACGATGTTAATGTGATTTTAGATAAAGCATCTCTTTATTGGACAATGGGGAATATACAAGAATATGAGGTTAGCATTTCTAAGGTGTTAGAAATTGATCCAAACAACTATGATCTTCTGTGTAATTTAGCTATTTTAAACAAAGAAAAAGGCAATTATGAAGAAGCAACTAAATTTATAAATAGAGCTATTCAAATTGACGATAAAAACATTAGAGGTATTACAATAGCTGGTGAGATTTTACTCCAACCTGCTGATGAAATTTTAGACGAAATGAATTCTCTTGGGAATTCGAGATCAGATTATAAGAAATATGATGAATTAAACGAAAAACGTGAGTTAGTAATGTTAGAAGCCGTTACATTTTTTGAAAAAGCGTTTCAAATTGATAATGAGAACCAATTTGTCATAACTACATTGTATAAACTGTACTCAAATTTGGGCAATGAGGAAAAATATGAGTTTTATAAAAACCTCGTTAAATAATTTTTTTTAAGAATCTTAATGAGTGTGTGTGTTTATTCTGATCATTATTATAAATACCATTATGATCAATTCTGTCAATTCTCACACTTCCACTAGCGTGTATAATGTGATTGTCTTTTAAAATTATTCCAACGTGAATAATTTCACCAATTTCATTTTTAAAAAAAGCTAAATCTCCTGGTTCAGATTCCTCAATAAAACTTAATGTCTTTCCTTGGTTAGCTTGATCTTTAGCATCCCTAAATAGTTTATATCCGTTAATTTTGTAAACCATTTGAGTAAATCCAGAACAATCTATCCCAAATGGAGTTTTTCCACCCCACAAATAAGGTGTGTGTAAAAACTTTAAAGCTGTATTAATTATCGAATCTTTGTCTTGTTTTCCTTTTACTAAATTTCCTTCAAACTTATGATTTAAAAAATCAATATTTGATATATTGGATCCTAAAGTTATGGTGAATAATTCTTTCTTTTCATTTTCAATAAATTCCACTAAATCTGCACTAAACAATAAATTCTCTGTTTTTATTAAAGATTTATCTTTAATATTCAAATATTGTTTGTTATTAATCCAACCAATATAATTATCAAAAATTGATTTTATCTTAGACCATTTATCCTTTATTTCTAAAATTTCAATTATATCTCCATATAGTAATTGATTAATCATTTCAGATTTTTCAGAATTACTTATTCTTACAGGGATAATACTTAAATTACAAATACCATACATAAAGATAATTATATTTTAATTTGAATAGATGATGAACCACCACCACCATTACAAATGGAAGCTACACCTGTAGAAAGGTTATTTTTATGCAAACTGTGTATTAAGGTGGTTAATATTCTAGCTCCAGAACATCCTAGGGGGTGACCTAGAGAAACAGCACCTCCGTTTATATTTACCTTATTCTTGTCTAATGATAAAATTTTCGTATTAACCAAAGAAACAACAGAAAACGCTTCATTTATTTCAAATAAATCAATTTCATTAATATCTGTTGAGGTTTTATTTAACAATTCTTTAATCCCCTTGGCTGGAGCTGTTGTAAACCATTCAGGTTTGTTAGATGAATCTTTATAACCTATAATAGTAGCTAAGGGATTAATTCCAAGTTCTTTAGCCTTAGTTTTACTCATTAGAATTACGATTGAAGCGCCGTCACTAATTGGAGAGGAATTAGCAGCAGTAACAGTTCCGTTTTTTGTAAATGCTGGATTAAGTGTCGATATTTTTTCATATTTTACTTTTCCGGGCTGTTCATCCTTTTCTATAAAAATTTTATTCCCCTTTTTGTCAATATATTCAATTGGAATAATTTCATTTTTAAAAAAATTATTTTCAGAATTATAAACAGTTTTTTTGTAAGAATCCTTAGCGTATTGATCTTGTTCAGATCTTGAGATTTGGAATTCTTCAGCACATTTATCAGCTAAGACACCCATAGATTCATTTGAATAAACATCAGTCAAGCCGTCTAACAGCATACCGTCAGTAGAACTTAAATTTCCAATTTTTTTTGGTTTTCTTAAATTAATATAATGAGGACAGTTACTCATACTTTCAATTCCACCTGCAATTACTATATCATTATGACCAAGTTGAATTGATTGTGCAGCAATACTTATCGACTTTAAACCCGATGAACAAACTTTATTAATACTTGTACAAGGAGTTTCAGGTTTTAAATTACATCCAACAGCAATTTGTTTAGCAGGCGCTTGACCACATCCAGCCTGTAAAACATGACCTATTATTAATTCATCTATTAAATTTTTATCCAGTTTTATCCTTTCTAATGCACCGTTTACAGCCTTTATTCCCAATTCTACTGCAGAAAAACTCGAAAGTGAGCCCATGAAGCATCCTAAAGGTGTTCTTACTGCACTAACAATAACAACCTCATTATTCATATTGTATAGTTTTTTATTAAAGTTAATAAAATTATAAATTGTAAAAGACTTTTAAATATTTAGTAAATTTATCTAATATTTATCATGAGAAAGCTATTTAATAAAATTAATCACGGATTTTCTAGACTTTTTAGAATTTTGCTTTTCTTTATTTCTTCATTTTTAATAATATATTTTTTTCCAAAAACCGGGAAATTTAAATATGATTTTGAGAATAGTAGACCATGGCAATATGAAAATCTATATGCGCCATTTGATTTTGCTATAAAAAAAACTGATAAAGAAATTAATGATGAACTATTAGATATTCGATTAAAAACACCTATTTATTTTTCGATCGATACAATATTTAGTTCTAAAGTTGATAATATATTTTTAGCTGATTCCTTATTTAGTAAAAATGATAAGACTAGTGTCGATCAGCTTAAAAACGCTTTTGTAGATATTATTAAAAATATATACAAAAAAGGCTTATTGGAGTATAACTATGATTATAATGATGAACAATTAGTTGTAATTCTAGAAAACAGTAAACAAATTAAATCCTCTTTTTTTAAAGAATTAATAAAGCCTGAAGATTTACAGATATTTATAAATGATAAAATAATCGAAAATGAGGTAGAGGATTATAAATCGAAGATAACTTCTTTAATATTTGATTTAATTTCTCCAAATCTAATTTTTGATGAATTTTTATCTGATCAGGCAATATCTGAATCAAAATCTAAAATTTCACCAAATAGAGGTTTTATAGCAAAAGAAACATTAATAATTTCTAAAGGCGAATTAGTCGAAGGGGAAAAATTAGTTGTTTTACAGTCATTAAAAGATGTCTATGAACAAAATAATAGTTCAATCTCTAGTTTCTTTGTTATTTCTGCCTATTCATTGTTGGTTATTTTATCAATGTTAATGATAGTTTTGTTCATTAGAAAATTTGAAAATGATATATATAAAAATAATAACAGAATTTCATTTGTTTATTTTAATATTACTCTAATTATTTTATTAACAACCTGGGTAGTAGATGTTAATTCAGATTATATATATACAATCCCTCTTTGTGTTATGCCATTACTGTTTAAGGCTTTTTTTGATTCTAGAATCGCTTTTTTTATTCATTCTGTTACAATAATGCTATTAGGCTTCATTGTGCCAAACAGTTATGAATTTATTTTTTTAAATATAATTGCTGGAGTTGTTACAATCTTGACATCTGACAATATTTATAAAAGAGCAAACTTATTTATTGCTGTATCACAAATAACCCTTGTTTATATGGTAGCATATTTTTCTTTTTATCTAATACATGAGGGTAATGTTTATAATTTATCATTTAATAATTTTGGTCAATTTATATTATGTGGATTATTAACTTTATTTATATACCCTTTAATATATATTTATGAAAAATTATTTGGATTAGTTTCTGATGTATCATTACTAGAACTTTCAGACACTAACTCAAGTTTATTAAAAAAATTATCAGATACAGCTCCAGGCACTTTTCATCACTCTTTAAATGTTGCAAATTTAGCTGAATCGTGTGCAAATAAAATAAACGCAAATGCATTACTTGCAAGAGTTGGCGCTCTTCATCACGATATAGGAAAAATAAAGAACCCTTCGTATTTTATCGAAAATCAATTAATTGAAGAGAACCCTCATGATAATATAAATTCTGAAGAAAGTGTAAGTATTATTAAAAACCATGTTACCGACGGTATAAAATTAGCTAAAGATGAGGGGCTTCCAGATAGAATAATAGATTTTATAAGAACTCATCATGGGACTAATTTGATTTCATACTTCTACAATAAGGACTCAAATCTTAATAATAATATTAAAAGATCTGATTATTGTTATAGTGGGCCTAAACCTTTCAGTATTGAAACAGCAATAGTAATGATGTGTGATTCTGTTGAAGCAGCTACAAAAAGTTTAAGTAAACCAGATAGTGATAAAATAAATTCATTTGTAGAATTAATTATTGATAAACAAATTGAAGATAATCAATTTGTTAATTGTGAACTTACATTTAAAAATATATCGGAGATCAAATCTATTCTAAAAGAAAAATTAAAAAATATATATCACGTCAGGATTAAATATCCTGATAAAATAAGCTAAAAAAAATTGATTTATTGTTGCGTTGTTAGTATTGAAAAACTATTTTTGCAACCGCATTTTATTAAATACTTTATGGTATTGGAGAGGTGCCAGAGTGGTAATGGAGCAGATTGCTAATCTGTCGACGTGCAAACGTCGCCAGGGTTCGAATCCCTGTCT
>MDSW01119829.1_pt1 | contig 73785 bp, 55 predicted proteins | sample 811171 | NCBI WGS metagenome assembly MDSW01 (sample SAMN05326641, study PRJNA326480) | marine metagenome | isolation source: seawater | place: Atlantic Ocean: North West | collected 2012
CCCGAAGGAGCCCCCGACCGATTAGCGCGGACAGGATTTGAACCTGTGACCTTTGGGTTATGAGCCCAACGAGCTACCAACTGCTCTACCGCGCGGTGTTCTCACAACAATTTAGAGGACATGCCTGGCGTCAAGTGAGTTTTTTACTGCCTGTTGGCCCGGAGCCTGGATACCGGGCTTTACCAGCAGGCAAGCGTATTGGATCCGGATGAGGCTTTTTTCCCATTTTGACCAGCTTTCGCATATCATGTCTAAGCATTATGCCCGCATTACTAAGCACGAAAACCGCGAAAACTGACGAATCTGTCAGGTATACCGGGTACCGGCTCATGGAGAAAATGGTTTGAACTTTTCGCTACACGAGGCATCCATTGCCTCTATGTCCATGTCCATCCCTGAGGAAATTCAGCATTACGAAAAGAAGATCTACGATCAAAAGCAATTGATTGAGATTTCTCGTGCTCTGAATTCAACGTTGGATTACAAATATCTTATCAATGCCATTCTTGATATTTGCCTGGCCCAGGTTCAAACCCTGCAGGCCGCGCTTTTTCTGACGCCGGAAATGGACGCTGAAGTCCTGACCATGGTTGAAGGTTACAAGGGTTTTGATTTGAATATGCCGCCGGAGACCTATACCATCTCCGTTGAATCTCCCATCGTTCTGTTCTTTGAAAATCATAACAAATCGTTAACTCTGGAAGAGTTTGAAAAGAATCTTCCGGGGGACAGCACCCTTGTCATGCTTCGCGGGCTGGGGGCTGAATTGATTGTGCCTTTACGAGCCAAGAATCGAGTCATAGGACTTATAGTCCTGGGCGAAAAGGCTGTAGGGGGTGAATACCCGGAATCGGAAAGAAGCTTTCTGGTGGATCTGGCCAGTCTGGGTGGAATCGCAGTAGAGAATGCCAGGCTCTATGAAAGAGCCACAGTGGATCTCATGACTGGCCTGAAAAACCATGCATATTTTCAGAGCCGAATGAAAGAGGAAAGGGATAAAGCGGTAAAAAGAAAAACTCCGCTGGCGTTGCTTCTTACTGATGTAGACAAATTCAAAAATTTCAACGATACCTACGGCCATCAGGCTGGAGATGAAGTTCTCAAAGCCGTGGCCAGAGTGCTTATTGAATCAGCGAGAAATACCGATTTTGCGGCTCGCTACGGAGGCGAGGAATTCTGTCTTGTAATGCCTGGAGCGGATGAGGAAACAGCTGTGGCCAAAGCGGAGGAGATCCGCGAAAAGATCGAAGAGATGGTTGTTCAATCCGATGATGACGAACTGAAAGTGACCATGTCTGTGGGAATATCCTCCTTTGATCCAGAGATCGATATTCGAACCAATAAAGGGCTCATCAATCGGGCCGACAAAGCGCTGTATGCCTGCAAAAGAGCGGGTAGAAATCAAGTCATGCATTACAGTCCGGACATGGGCTGAACCGATACTATTTACAGGCCTTCCGGACTGCATGGCAGTCATACAGATAGCGGAGGGCAGATGCACGGATGGCAATGCTAAGAGGCCACAGGGAGGTGAGCCATGGCTGTTGCCACTTTACTAAAAGAGAAGAAAACCGAAGAAAATCTGCGCAAGGTACTGCTCAGAAATCGCAGAGAATTGCATCCTGTGGATGATAAGACCGGGATTCGATTCGACTGTAACTGCAAGCATGGAAGCTGCGGTGACCCGCGCTGTATTCGAGGCCTTGTTTAGAATTGCTTACCGAAGGTCGGACTTGAACCGACAAGGGATTGCTCCCGGTGGATTTTGAATCCACTGTGTCTACCAATTCCACCACTTCGGCAAGTAGTTCCAAAGCCTCCGCAATGCGCTGGCTGTAAACAAAAAACATGTTTCTGATCTTTCGCACGGACAATACCTGGCCTGACCGGCTTCAGGATTTGTCTGTGGAGCTGGAATCCGGCGAAGTGGCTCATGCAAGGGCCCGTCGCCTGAAAGATGGGGATCCAGTCTCTGTAGGGGATGGAATGGGTCGCAGGTGGATGGGAAGCCTTGGCTGGGATGACCGAAAATCCGCCCGGGTGGTCATTTCCGGTCTCTGCGAAAAATCCCCACAAACTCTGCCTGATTTTACGCTTCTAAGCGCTGTTCCCAAATCCAGTCGTCGGGACTGGCTAATTGAAAAATCCACCGAACTGGGTTTGCGTCGCTTTGTCCCTGCCGAGTTCCATAGATCTGTGCGCGAAAGAATTTCCCCCGATCGTTTTCAGCGACTTAGCCGAGAGGCAGCGGCCCAGAGCGAAAACTGGTATCTACCGGTTCTGGAGGATATTTTGCCCATGGATCGAATTGGGCAATTCCTTCGTTCCGAGCTGGAACGCGGTTGCGAAGTACACATATTGGATTTACCGGAAAACGAAAGCGGCAGAAGAGATTTCGATTCTGCTATGACCGGCACTGCAACCCTCCCGGATTCAGGCACTCACTATGTTTCCCGGGACGAGTATTCGCCTGTAATAATCGTCGTGGGCCCGGAAGGCGGGTTCAGCGAACGCGATCGCAACATTTGGCAGCCACTTCTGGAAAACTATGAAAAGTGCAGGCTTGTGTCTCTGGGAAGATCTGTGCTGCGAATTGAGACTGCGGCTATTGCCTATCTTGGTTTTCTTTCGATTTCCAGGGTTTTGAAGTGAAGTATGTATGTTCCTACCAGAATGCCGGTGAGTGCCATGAGCACATGGGCTACCGGAAACTCCACGAAGAATACATTGCTGCTGACGATGGTCACCGTGAGCAAACCCAGAGCTGAAAACTTGGTTCGCAATGTCAGTGTCCGGTGCTCCACCCATTGACGGATGTAGGGGCCCAGATAGGCATGATTCATTAGCCAGTTGTAGAATCTTTCGGAAGAGCGAGTGTAGAGATAGGCTGTCAGCAGCAGGAATGGAGTGGTAGGGAGGATCGGAAGAAAGATACCCAGGATACCCAGCACCAGCGACAGGCTGCCTGCTACCCAGAACAGGGCCCGGAGCACCGGAGAATTATGCAGCCTCATGCGATGACTGTAATCTATCCATTCTAGTTGGTTTTTCTTCTCCATGTCCTGGTTCCATATCCGCTGGACTTTAGCTTGCTTATAGCTTGTGGTCTTCGCATTCACCGGTCCCTGGCTACCAGGACCACGGCCATTCCCTTTTCTAAAAAATGACCCGGGACCGGAAACCTGCCAATTCTGAGTGGCCTGAATACCAGAAGCTCTGTTTCCGGCGAGGCGAATCCACTCTCCGGCGATTTATACCGCCGGAGACTCTGGATCTAGGAATGAAGGGATCGCTTATCTACGTCCAGGGCTGCCTCTTTCATTACTTCAGAAAGAGTAGGATGGGCATGGAAGGTCCGGGCAATATCTTCCGACGATGCACCAAATTCCATGGCGATTACAGCCTCGGCCAGTAGCTCCGAACCGTTCGGCCCTACGATGGCCACTCCCAGCACTGTGTCCGTTCGCTTATCGGCCAGGATCTTGATCTGACCATCGCCCTGGCCCATGGCTTTGGCCCGGCCGTTGGGACGAAACAGAAACTTACCTGTGCGATATTCAATGCCTTCTTTCTTGAGCTGCTCTTCGCCTTTTCCAACCCATGCGATTTCTGGCCAGGTGTAGACTACCCAGGGAACGGTATCGTAATTTACGTGGCCGCTTTTTCCCGCCAGGTTTTCTGCCACCATCACGCCTTCTTCTTCCGCTTTATGGGCCAGCATGGGGCCTTCAATAACATCGCCAATGGCATAGATGTTGGGAACAGAAGTTTGCAGAGTATGGGGATCTACTTCAACTCGGCCACGATCATTGATCTTTACGCCTACGTTTTCTGCGCCAAGACTATCTGTGAAGGGTTTGCGTCCTACAGAAACCAGCAGGATTTCGGAGTTGATCTTCTTCTCTTCTCCGTTTTTGTCCTGAACCTTGATATCCACACCTTTCTTGCCGGCTTTTGCCTCGGTGACTTTATGTTCGAACAGAAACTCCAGGCCCTGCTTCTGTAGAGTTCTGCGAGCTACGCTTCGCATCTGTCCATCCAGAGTCATAAGAATGTCTGGAAGCATCTCAACGATGGTTACCTTTGTTCCCAGACGGTTCCACACAGAACCCAGCTCCAGGCCAATAACTCCTCCACCAATGATGGTCATGGATTCCGGAACCTTTTCCAGGGCAATGGCTGTATCGGAGGTAATAATCTGCTTTTCGTCAATTTCCATGCCGGGTATGGCGATGGGGGCCGAACCGGTGGCAATGATGCAATATTTCGTCTCGATTGTTTCTTCTTTTTCGCCGCTAACCTTGATTTCCACCTTGTCCTGGCTGGCTTTCTGCATGGTGCCTGTGCCGCGAAAGACGGTAATCTTATTTTTCTTCATCAAGAAATCCAGACCATCGGTGAGCTCTTTCACCACCGAGACCTTTCGTTCCATCATCTTTTTTACATCGATCTTCACAGATCCCACGTTAATGCCGTGGTCTGCGAATTCATGGCTGGCAGCATGGAATTTTTCTGAAGAATCCAGCAGCGCCTTGGATGGAATGCAACCTACATTCACGCAGGTGCCGCCCAGGGTAGGGCGCTTTTCGATCACCGCTACCTTGAATCCCAGTTGTGCCGCTCGGATGGCGCTTACATAGCCCCCTGGACCTCCACCAATTACTGTATAATCAAATTGTTGCATCTTAACTTCCCTGGTCTATATCTCCAGAAGGATTCTTTCCGGATTCTCAATACATTCCTTGATCTTTACAAGAAAGCTCACAGCTTCTTTTCCATCTACAATTCGATGATCGTAGGATAGGGCCAGATACATCATGGGTCGAATCACAATTTCATCGTCCACTACCATGGCTCTTTTGGTAATGTTGTGCATTCCCAGAATACCGCTCTGTGGTGGATTCAGAATAGGCGTTGAAAGCATGGAGCCATAGATACCACCGTTGGAGATAGTAAAGGTTCCGCCGGTCATTTCATCCAGAGAAATGCTTCCTTCCTGTACTCGTCCGGCCAGACGGGCAATTTCCATTTCTATTTCCGCAAACGTTAGCAGATCTGCATCCCTGACAATGGGAACTACCAGACCTCTTGGGCCGCCCACTGCTACCCCAACATCGTAATAGTTCTTATGCACAATGTCTGTGCCTCGAATCTCTGCGTTGATGGCTGGATAGGCTTTAAGAGCTTCCACTGCAGCCTTAACGAAGAAAGACATGAAACCCAGTTTGATTCCATACTTCTTCGCATATAGATCTTTGTACTGGTTTCGGATGTCCATCACCCGAGTCATATCCACTTCGTTGAACGTGGTTAGAATGGCAGCGGTTTGCTGTGCAGAAACCAGTCGCTCGGCAATCTTCTGACGAAGACGGCTCATGGATTCTACTTTCTCTCGCTCGCCCGTTTTTTGACGGCTGGGTTTGATTGCTTCTGCGCTGGTAGCAGGTTTGGATGGGGCGGATTCGCCTCTGGACGAGGAACCGGAGCCACCTTTTTCCAGATGATTGACCACATCCTCTTTGCGTACCTGGCCGCCTTTGCCGGTGCCCTGGACGCTGGAAGTATCTACTCCTTCCTCTGCAGCCAGACGACGAGCTCCAGGAGGAACCGTGTCGTTTTGCCTTCCAGAGGATTCACTTTGTGAAGAACCACTGGAAGATTGGCCGGACTGAGAGCCTCCGCCGGACTCGGATGATTTCGCTTCTGAACCGGAAGAGTCCGATGATTTCGAATCTGAACCGGAGGAGCCTGCATCTGCGCCAGCACCTTCTTCGATGATGGCCAGAACTTCATCCAGCTGCACCGTTTCGCCGGACTGCTTTTTGATGCTGGTAAGTTTACCCGCCGCAGGGGCTGGAACTTCCATGGTAACTTTGTCCGTTTCCAGTTCTACAAGAATATCGCCACTGTTGAAGCTCTGTCCTTCGGAGAAATGCCAGTCAGCCACCGTAGCTTCGGTGATGGATTCCCCCATGGGTGGTACTTTGATTTCCTGGGACATACTCAGTCTTCCTCCGATTTGATTTGTAGAGCTTCTTCTACAATGCTGGTTTGTTCTTTAACATGCACTTTGAAATATCCGGTAGCCGGGCTGGGTGATGGAGCCCGGCCACAGTAGTTCAGTCTGGCCCGGCATAAATGGCCAAGCAGGTTTTCCATATAGATCCAGGCGCCCTGGTTTCGTGGCTCTTCCTGAACCCAGGTAATGTCCTTCGCTTTCTTGTATTGCTTCAGAATAGTCTGTATCTGTTCATTCGGAAAGGGATATAACTGCTCCACTCGAATGATTGCAATATCTTTGATTTCTTCCTGCTCTCTTTGCTCCAGAAGATCGTAGTAGATCTTACCGCTACAGAACAGCAGCGCCTTAACCTTTTCTTTATCAATGGAAGGATCTGTCTCATCCAGAACTTCCTGGAAGGATTCGTCGGTAAAGTCTGCCATCTGACTTTTGGCTCTTGGATGCCTCAGAAGGGATTTAGGACTCATCACGATTAAAGGCTTGCGATAGTTTCTGTGCATCTGTCTTCGCAGTAGATGGAAATACTGAGCCGGCGTAGTGCAATTCGCTACCTGAATATTGAACTGACTGCAAAGCTGCAGAAAACGCTCAAGCCTGGCGCTGGAGTGTTCCGGTCCCTGACCTTCGTAGCCATGAGGCAGTAGCAGCACAATCCCTGAATAGCGATTCCATTTGGTTTCGCTGCTGGCTATAAACTGGTCAATGACCACCTGGGCTCCGTTTACGAAGTCTCCAAACTGAGCTTCCCATATTACCAGAGACTTGGGATCGGCCAGAGAATAACCGAATTCGAAACCCAGAGCCGCTACTTCCGAAAGCAGGCTGTTTGCGATTTCGAAACGTCCCTGATCTTCTGAAAGATTTTCCAGGGCAGCATATTCCTGATCCGACTCTGAATCGAATACAACAGCATGCCTGTGAGAAAAAGTACCCCGTTTGGTATCCTGACCGGTGATTCGAATAGGGATTCCCTCTTTAAGTAGAGATCCCATGGCCAGGGATTCCGCCATGCCCCAGTCCACTCCTTTGTCTTCAAAGACCATGGAGCGTCTGTCCTGAAAGAGCCTCTGTAGCTTTCTGTTTAGCTGAAAGTCTCCAGGTACAGAGGTGATATGCTCTGTGATCTGTTCCAGGGTTTCCCGGGGTACGCTGGTATCCGGCCGGGAGTAGGGATCCATTTTTAGAAATCCTCTCCAGTTTCCGGTCAATGTCTGAATATAGCTCTGGAGCTCATCGGTATCTACACGCTTGAAGGCATCGTCCAGGGAGTCCTGATATTTCTTTTTGATACCGTCCAGTGTGTCCCTGTTCAGGCCTTCATCGTTCAATTGCTTCTCATATTGCTGAAAGGTAGAAGGATGAGACTTGATCTTTTTATACATTACCGGCTGCGTAAAGGCCGGTTCATCGGTTTCATTGTGTCCCAGTCGACGATAGCAGATCAGATCTATAAAAACGTCGGTCTGATACTTTCTTCGCCACTCCATGGCCAGACGAACAGCGCGAAAGCATGCTTCCGGATCATCGCCATTTACATGAAATATAGGTACATGAAGCATCCGTGCCAGGTCTGTAGCGTACGTTGTGGACCTGGCGTCTTCTGGATTCGTGGTGAAGCCTATCTGGTTGTTACATACAATGTGCAGGGCTCCGCCAACTTTATACGCAGGCAGTGCTGACATATTCAGACATTCGTAGTTGATTCCCTGTCCTGCAAAAGCTGCATCTCCATGGATAATGAGGGGAAGATGGTTTCGTCTCTCTGTATCTCCGGCTTTTTCCTGTCTGGCTCGGATGGAGCCCAGCACCACAGGATTGATCACTTCCAGATGCGATGGGTTGAATGCAAGACTCAAGTGCACCGACTTACCGCTCAGGGTTTCGTAGTCACTGGAATAGCCCAGGTGATACTTCACATCTCCGGAATCAATGTCTTCTGTTATGTTTTCGTTAAACTCTGCGAAAATCAGTGCCGGATCCTTGCCCAGGATGTTGGCCAGAACATTCAGTCGACCTCTATGGGCCATTCCGATTACAATCTGTTCGATTCCATCCTCGCCGGCCATTTCCACCGCCGCAGCCAGAGTAGGAATAAGGCTTTCGCCCCCTTCCAGGGAGAATCGCTTTTTGCCTGGATAATGAGTGGCAATGTATTTCTCGAAGTTCTCTGCGGAATAGAGCTTCTCGTAGATCATCTCTTTGATGGATGTTTCCAGAGGATTCTGAAATCTTTCTGACTCCAGCTTTTCGATGAGCCAGCGACGACGTTCTTCGCTGCGAATGTAGAAATACTCGGATCCAATGCTTCCGCAGTAGATTCTTTCCAGCCTTTCGATGAGGCTGCCCAGGTTGTCGGTTACAGTCTGACCACCGAAAGTTACGGTTACTTCCTTTCCCAGCTCTTCCTGGCTTATGTTATGGTCTTCCAGCTTTAGATGAGCGCGAGTGGTTTCTCTGAGTCCCAGTGGATCTATGTTGGCAGAATAATGTCCATGCCTGCGATACGCCTGCATGAGCAGGAGAGCCTTGAGCTGTGTGTCCGGGATCCGCAGAATATCGGACTTCAGAATTTTGGGAATGGAACTGGCCTCCAGGGGTACTCCATGTCCGTTTCCGTGACCGTTGGAACCATCCTGTTGTTCCATCTGCTGAAAGAAATCTCTCCATTCGGCAGCCACCGAGGAGGGATCGGCCCGGTAACTTTCGTAAAGATCTTCCAGGAAGTATTGATGTTCTGCGTTTAGAATGGATGCAATGGAAGATAATGCCATGCTATGGCTCCTTCAGCCGGGATAGCGTTCCCCTGTATTGAGAAAGATATGGCTACTGGAAGCTCCAGTCAGCCGAAAAATCCGCAGTAATTGAAAAGGCCCTGTTTGAGATTGTAAATCTGTCTTTTTGCTCCGGAGGGCGCTACGAGCCCGGATGGCAGTTGCTGGTGTTCTGGAATCTACCATGGTATCCTTTCGGAAATCCAACAGGGTTGAAGAATAAAAAAGCATCCCACAGGTGGGATGCTTCTTGCAAGGCTTTTCGTAAAATCTGGAAAGCCAGATGGACATTGAAGTTATCGTTTTGAGAAAGGAAGCAGGTTGATCATTCGTGCACGCTTGATTTCTCGAGCAATCTTGCGCTGAACTCGGGCCGTGGCACCGGTCATTCTACGGGGCAGAATCTTGCCTGTTTTGGAAATGAACCTTTCCAGTGTCTCTGGATTCTTGTAATCGATGGTAATATTTCGGGTGTCCAGTACACGCTTGCGGTATCGTCCGCCGCCCTGGCGACCACCTGGGCCGCCGCGTCTTTTGTCATCACCATCAGAGTTGCGGTCTCCGCCCTGATAGTCCCTGTTTTGTCGTTCTTCCATAATTCAGAGTCAATCTTGAAGCATCCTCCCGGGTGTAAAGCAAATTAGAAGGGTTCCTGCAATTCTGGAATGATTTCGAATTCGATGGAAAAATCGCCACAACCAGCAATCCAGCCGGATGCGAAAATGCGAAGTCCCCTGAATAAGGGCCCTGAATTTCAGCATCGGAATCGCTTACTCTGCGAACGAATTGCCCGGGATTTCAGCCCTGCAGGGTCAGGGATTAAGCTGTTCCACCAGGAAATCCAGCGATGTAAGTCTTTCCTTTTTGCCGGTGGGATCCTGCTCTTCGTCAGTGAAAAACTGCATGGCCTTTTCTGTCTGCAGATGGTTGAAGAATCCGAATACAGACATAGGCGGATGAATGGCATCTTCCAGCCCGGCAGAGAACAGAACCGGAACCTGTATGGATGGAGCCCAGTTGATGGGATCCAGCAATTCCAGGCTTTTTTTCCATTTGGCCCGGGAGCCGGATTTCTGGCGCATGAGCTCTCGAATCTGCTCGGCCATGGAGCCCCGGGAATCATCCAGCCATCGGGATATCCAGGCAGGAGAGGGCCTTTCCAGGCTCATTCCCACTACGGAATCCTTTCTCATATGGGCCACGAAGGCGGCCATGGCAGCTCCCAGTCCTCGCCCCAGAAGGCCAATTCGAGCGCTGTCTATGCCTTTCTGTAAACGCAGAAAATCCACCGCTCGAAGTGCATCCAGATAGCAATGTGCCAGGTAGCTCTTTTCCACCGGTTCCAGGCCCATGGCAACCAATGGAGGCAGAGGGGCTTCTACTGTGGCGGTTGACGATCGGGCGGTTCCCACGGCTGCATGGGCCCTGGTTGTGGATGCTCCTCTGGTAGTACTGGTTACGGCCGCAGGTCTCTGTGCTGTGCCTGCTGGCGCCTGTCTTAGATTCACAGAAAGTAGAGCGATGCCTTTTTCTGTGAGGGTTCGACTGTAATCTTTCACGGCCCCCGGAAAAGACGCCCTTTCATCGTAATCTGGAAAATGGATTACCACCGGCGCCTTGCCTCTGCGGCGGGGAAGAAAGAGCTGACCCCGGATTATGGTGGGGCCCAGGCTTTGAAAAGCAATATCACTCAAGCTTTCCTTTCCAAAGGACTTCTTGAGCACCAGTTTCTGCTGAGGTTCTACCGGAAGTCTCTTCAAGGACAGGATGGCATCCTGCCAGAACTTATCCAGGTTTCGAGGAGGCTTTAATTCAGGCAAGGCCTGGTAACAATCGTCAAAAGTAGGCTTGCGGGACGCCATTGCGGAATAAATTATTTTCCACCATGGCAGGTAAAGCAAAGATTTTCAATGATCCGATACTAAGAGTAGCCCGGTAGTTTCTTCGGATTAAGGCACATATTCCTGTTGTCATACCAGCCATCCTTTGCCATAGAAGTATGTGCCCGTAGGACTCAGGTATCACCAGTCCCTGGCTGGAATCCAGGATTTTTACAAAGAGCAGGGCGCGGGAAGGAATAATGGACTTTGATATACTGGCCGAATTAAGCCAGCCGGTGGAATTCCGATCTGGCGACAAGATTTATGAAATGGATTATACCATCGGGGATCCCTGCGCCTATCTAATTCTGGAAGGCGATGTACGGGTAATGCGGAAATACACTCCGCTGAAGATGGAAAACTTCGATCTCACGAAAGGAGATCTATTTGGAATGCTGGAAGTCTACCTGGGAACCGCTCGAATTACCGATGCTGTGGCACGTACCGGGGTGCGGGCTCTGGGCTTCAGCAAAGTTCAATTCGAGCGAGCCATGGTATCGGACATCGCTTTCGCTCTGCAATCCATACGAGTGCTCAGCAAGATGCTCAGGCAGATTAATGGTCACATCAAAGAGCTTCCCTACCAGGGGGCAGGAGCATGAACATCAACAATCATGATTATGATCTAATCAAGCTTGGCTTTGAGGGAGAGCAGGCCATCACGGCCGACCTATTCTTCAAGTATGGCCGCACATTCCAGGCCAGACAGATTATCCTCCGGGAAGGGGATAAAGGAAATGAGGTCTATCTGATTATCGCGGGCAAGGTTGTAGTTACCGAGCGAGTGAATCAGGGAAAATACCGGGTGCTGAATAGCCTGGGTCCTGGAGAGATATTTGGCGAAATGGCGATGCTGGAAAATGCACCCAGGTCAGCTACTCTCATCGCTGCGACTCCTACCAAGTTGCTTTCTCTGACTCAGGAAAACTTTGAGAAGATCTTTCAGAGTCATCCAAGATGGGCCTTCAAGATCCTGGTGGCCCTGGGTCGACGTATTCAAAGCGCGTTTCGCCAGGTAGAAGGGTACTATCGAGGTAGCCAGAATACATGATTCCCGACGGGGCTCATACGTCCACTCTGCAGAGATTTCTGCTCAAGAGTCTTCCTGTAACTCAGATATTGAAGCACTGGGCCGGAGTGCGAAACCTGGAATGGAAAGAGGAGCAATCGTTACCTCCTCGAATTCTCGCCAGGTTGAATGAGCTGGGCTGGCTCAAGAGGGATGGTGGTCTTTTGCTGGGAGACCGTAAACGATGCAGAGCCGGATTGATCTATCGTCATAGAAACGGAAATAGCGTTACCAGTCATGAATACATCCGGGATTTAAAAGAGCATCTGCGAGCCTGCGGCCGAAGGCCCGATGACTTCGCCATCTTTCGTCCAGGGCAACTTAATCTGAGCCACAACGTTGAACCCGGTAGTCAGCCATTGTTCTATTTGTTCTGGGCCCCGGAAAGGCCTCCTCTGGAACGCCTGTTGGGAGGAAAAGAGAAGCTTCCCTTTACACTCCTAGCAGAAGGCGGACCAGATACGGCCGAAGTCCAGCCAAAGAAACCAGCAGAGCCAGCGTCTGCAGCGACTTCGCAGCCATTCTCCGTTTCCGAGGAGCATGCAGTAACGGCAGAGCCCGAGGTACAGGACATTCCCTGGAAGGATCAGGGCTATTGCAGATACGCCTTGCTGGGTTCCACCAGGGGAAATCGCTCCTTCAAATTCTTCATTAAGTATGGCGCTGACCATCTCAGGGTATTTCTGTTTTCCAGCAAGGAGGAGATTTCAGACGACTTTCTGGGGTCCATGTTCGATGCCCTGGGTAACCACGATGATCCAGTGCAGGGATATCTGGAACAGATTCGAGTGGCCGCTCCCAGGGATATCCTTGGATTGAGTCTGAGCCTTTCCGATAGCGGCGGTCTGCAGTTCTGTGGATTTGGACTCTCTCCTATACTCATCCGGTATGGTTCCCGGGCTCGCAAGCTTCCGGATCTAAGGGATTACTATCAGAATTTTTCTGCGGATCGCTGGAGAGTGTCCCGCGGCAGATTGGGGGAAAGGGATCAAATACTGCTATGTCCGGCCAGTATGCTGGAATCAGAGATCCAGGAGCTGTATTCCAGGTTGGAGCAATCCGGACAAAGAGCATCCAGCTGGATGAGGTATCGTGGTCTGGGAAAGGCCCTGCTTCTGGAAGCCCGTCCCTTTCAATCCTGATATTGAATGACATAGAACAGCCTCGGAACAGTCTTGCACCATGCCCGGTGGAAAGACTCTGATCTGGATTCTTATTTTTCTGGCCTCCACCCTTCTGCTGGATCGCTTCGTTTTTGATTATCTTATTTTTCAGCCGGCCAATCACAGTGGCTGGGATTTCTATCGATGGTATAACTTTGAATGGAACTTTCGCTTTGCCGAAAGATCCTTCGCATCTGACCAGAATGAGTCTGCCGCTAATGGTACCAGCAGGGCTGATGCTGAAAATGACCAGAAGCTCTCGCAGCCAGGGAATGATATGCAACAGCAGGATTCGGTCTCTGACTCCGAACCAGGGCCTGAATATGAAGGTAAGCAAGATTCAGAGACGAACCCGAAACCCGCCGGGAATTCCCGGGAAGCTTCGGGAACAGAGCCGAAAAATAAAACTGAGCCCTATCGCATTGTTGTTCTGGGTTCCAGCATAGCCCGCTACTCCGTGCAAACCGAGGTGCTGGAGCAGTTGCTTCGCAATCGATTGAATCATCCGGTGCAGGTGGAGTTGATTTCCCATGCTGCGATGATGCCGGAGGATGCTTTCCACTATACTCCTCGCATCAATGCCATGAAGCCGGATCTGGTGGTGTATCCCATGGCTCTGGTGGATCTGGATCTAGAGCATCTAACGCCGCCTCATATTCCTGGGCCGGCTTTCGACACCGATGCACACTTTGAATTTCTCAAGCGACGAGTTCCGGCCCAGAGATTCTATCCAGCATCTTTCGCATGGGAGCACTTGGATCGGCTATCGCTTACTGAGATTTCTTCTGGATTGATGAGCGGACTGCTGGCCGGCATTCGATTCTCCGGGCAATGGTGGGATGCTCTGGAATTCAATAGAAAGTCCGAATCCGGATCGCCATTGAAGAGCTACATATATTATCAGGGAAAGCCTCTGGCAGGTGGGCTTTATCGCGAAGGGAAGACCTCAGGATGCGTAGCATTTCCGGCCAGCTATGCAGGGGATGAACTCAACTTCGAAATACCGCCGGAACTGTTTACACCTGGATTTAAAATTACCCTGGAATGGTTCTCTGCTGACGTGCAGCTTTCTGGCCTGGACTCGGATATGGCTGCCATGTGGGAGCCTCACTGGGAAAAAGGGTATGAGTATCCGGCCGAACTTCTGCGAAATGAATCCATGCAGCGAAAGCTCTTTTTTGCGGATCCATGTAATATAGATGTTAAGCCTGTTCGTTCTCGGGATTACAGGGCGGATGGCTCCGGATGGAAGAAGATTCCTCTGGCGTCTGAAGAGCGTCAGGGATGGGTTCGATTGAAACTCAGCCATGTCATTGTGGATAATTCTCTTCAGCCAGTAAGCGATGCGAATCGAAGGTACGGCGAAGGTCTTCGAATGCCAGGTCAATTTGGGCTGGAGGAGGCGCCGGTAGATCAGGTGCAGCATCGTCGCTGGTTTCTGGAAGATCAGCGTTTGATGGATCTAACGGATCTGGAATATTTGAAGGATTATATGCAGCGCATCCAGCCGGATAACTGGAAGCATCGTCCTGCATTGATTCCCTACAACAACCTTAGAATCGTAAAGACCTACCTGCCGGTGCAGGACTTTGTTCCAGTGTATCAATTAAAGCGACTGAAAGATGTACGAAACCGGCTGGATTGTCCCATGCTTTTGATTCTAAATCCCGAGAATCCAGTGGAAAGTGCCGTATTCGAAGACAGTCAGTACTTTGCAGATTTTAAGGAGTACCTGCACCGGGAACACGGGGCCGGCTATGTTTCTCTGCATGATGAGCTACCCATGCAATATTTTGCCGATCCTCATCATTTTACCTATTTTGGGATGCTGCGTATGACACCGCGATATGCCGATCTTATTGTAGCAGCCCTGCAGTCCGGGCATTAGATTTTCCGTAGCACCGAAATTCGGTAGCTACTCCAGGAGTTCCTATGTCCGAACAAATCTTGATCCTTGGTTCAGGTAATGCATTCTTTACCGATGGAAGGGCCCACGCCTGCTATATGGCCCAATGGCCGGATCCCTCCAGTAGCGGCACCATTCGAATGCTGGTGGATTATGGGGCCAGTTCCTTGATGCGCATGAATCAGGAAAAGATAGCGCCTTCTACCATCCAGAGTCTGTTTCTAACACACTTTCACGGAGACCACATTGGCGGACTTCCCTTTCTTTTGATTCATTTCAAATACATTGATCGAAGAAAAGAACCCTTCTGGATTCTGGGACCTGCCGGAGTAGAGCAAGCGGTGACAGATCTGCTGGAGCAGATGTATCCAGGAATGGAACTGGATTTTCCTCTGTATTTCAAGGAGCTCAAGGCCAGCGAGTCCACTTCCTTTATGGGAGCCAGTATTGAGCCCAGGCCGGTAACTCACAGACCGGAAAGCGTTGCACTGAGGCTTTCCTTTCCTTCCGGCAAGCTCTTTGCCTTCAGCGGTGATGCTGCCATGGATGATCTGCTGGTTCAAGCCCTGGAAGATTCGGATCTGAGCATTGTGGAACTGAGCATCGAATCCCAGCCAGATCCGGATCATCCTACCGTGGCCCATGTTTCTCTTCAGGAGCTAATGGAGCAAAGAGATCGTATTCGAACCGGGCGACTGGTGGTAAGTCATATCTACAATGACCTGGCAAGTCAGGTCGAAAAAGTCAATTCTGACCGACCGGGCTTTGCAGAGCCCGCTTTTGATGGTTTAGTGCTTTCTCTTTAGAAAACTAGTCCCGCTGTACTGGAAAACTAGTCCGGGGGTACTATTGCAGCTTTCCCGTAGCCAGGTGTATACTATCACTATTATGGAACCGGTACGAAATAAATATACAATGCGAAAAGCGACGGGGAAAGCGGGGATTACACTGATGACACTGTTTTTAATGACAGGTCTGGTAAGCTGTAACTCCTCGGAAGACCCCAATCTAACCTGGCTTCTGGGGCTTGCGGATGGCACATCTCAATCCACCACCGGTCAGGTAAGCTCAACGGAAATACCCTTCAGTTATAATATCGATAACATCCAGCAGGGTACCGGTGATTTTGTCTTTGAGACCAATAAGTCCATTCCCGTGGAAATCCTGGTAGAGGATCCAGATGGCGGCGTCCAGGGGACCCGAGTTCTGATTCGTGATGCGAATGGGGAACGGGTTCTTTTCAGGGCTGTGACGGATGAAGCGGGGAATGCCACCGGAGTGGTTACAGTAAATCAGGATGAACAATCTGCAGTAATTGAAGTGGAATACAACGGACAGACTCTTTACGTCGATCTGGATATTACGGATGTTTTGCAGGCCACCGTTACTGTGCTTGTGAGGGTGCGAGCTGACGTTTCCGAAATAGCGGATGCCGATGGCGACGGTGTACCGGACAATGAAGACGACTATCCTCAGGATCCGGATCGAGCCACTGTTGTTCGCGTTCCCGCAGAAGGATTCTACCGGGTGGCTTATGAAGACCTGTATCCTAAAAGAGGGGATGCGGACTTCAATGACTATGTGGTTCAGGTATATCATGAACAGGATCTAAACGCATCCGGTAAACTGGTGGAGCTAAGATCCTACTATACTCACATTGCAAAAGGGGCCGGCTACGATCATACATTGCATCTGGCTCTTCCATCCGAAGTCTCAGGCGTAGCCACTGTGGTGCGCAAGGATGCCAGCGGCACAGAGCTGGAAAGCCAGCAGCTGAATATCTCATCCGGCAATGCCATCGATATTCTGGGACGAAGCAATCTGACCATCAGCTCTTCCAACACTGCAAAAGATCAGACCTTCGTAATGGGGCATAGCGCCGAGCTGACTTTTCTGCCCGATGCTCCGGTGGCCCTTCAAACCATGGGCAAAGCTCCGTATGATTTATTTATCAAGGTGTTAAACACCGGTCATGAGATTCATTTTGCAGGTCGGTATTTTGCAGAGGATGGATCGGATAAATACATCGATAGTGCAGGATTTCCATGGGCTCTCATGGTGCCGGATTACTGGCAATGGCCATATGAGCGAGCCAACATCCACGATGGCTATCCAGCATTTGATGATTGGTATCTTTCAGCAGGGACAGAATCTAAAAACTGGTATGATTCACCGGTGGCCGAATTTGTGTTCCCGGCGAATTAAACTTCAGAAGAAGCGGGCTGTGCTGGCTCCATTGGAGCCAGCCCTTTTTTCTTTACCAGATGCAGGCAACCAGTAAACATCATCAGGTGGACACAGAGTTTATTTCTCCATCCGACTTGCTGGCATTTATTTCTCCGCTGATTGCACTGGATGAAAGGCAAATCATTCGATACGTAAGCCCAACGTTTCAGAATGAGTTCTCATTAAAGAAAGACATTGCAGTGGGCAAGACTCTGGAAGAGATACTGCCCTGGGAGCCGCAGGCCGTAGCGGCTCTACTTACAGATGTAAGGCGCTTCCAGAGCGTAGGCACTTCCCGTCTGGATAACAGAGAGATTGAAGCAGGGAGCAGGATCTATGGCTATTCATTGTTTGCATTAAAGAATGGCCTGGCATTGATGATCAAAGATATCTCCGAAATCCGCAGGCTGGAAGCCGAGGTGGATCTTTTGCATTCCCGGCTTTTGAGAGTGCAGGAAGAGGAGAGGCAGCGCATTGCAGCGGAACTGCATGATGGAGTGGGACAGACGATTCTGGCAGCCAAGATAAATCTGGTTTCTGCAAAGAAACATCCGGACCGAGGTAGTTTTGATCAAGGTGTGGAACTGATCGACCAGGCAAGTCAGGAGCTCCGAGAAATCTATTCCAATCTGTTTCCCAACTCGCTACGAGAAATCGGACTGCAGGCTGCCATCAATCGGCTTGTTCGCAGCTTTCTGGAGCCGCGAGGATGCGAAGTGCTTCAGTCAGTGGATATTCAAAGAGAAATACCGGATGGTATTTCTGTACCGCTGTTTCGAATGTGTCAGGAGATCTTTACGAATATTGTGCGCCACTCCGGTGCAACGAAAGTTGAGGTACTTCTGGAAGACACCGGCGATGCTCTGGTATTGCAGGTAAAAGATAATGGTAAGGGATTTTCCGTTACCGATTTAAAGAAAAGAAGCCTGGAAAAAGGCGGATTCGGTTTAATGAATCTGAAAAGAAGGGCAGAGGATCTGGATGGTATTTTTGGATTTCTATCAACTCCCGGGGAAGGCACCGAGGTGTCGGTGGTGCTACCCTGGTCAGAAGAGAAATCCATTACAGGAAACGATAAATGAGTGAAACCAAACTGAAAGTATATCTGGCAGACGATCATCGAATTCTACGGGAAGGGCTGAAGCTGATTCTGGCAGAAAGCGATGGATTCTGCGTGGCCGGCGAAGCCGGGGATGGCAGAACAGCCTGGGAAGAGCTGGACCGAGAACCGCCGGATGTGGCTGTTCTGGATATTTCCATTCCAGGACTTTCAGGCATTGAAATCGCACGCAGATTGAAGCGATATCATCCAGGGGTCAAAGTAGTATTCTTGAGTCGCCATGACGATGAAGAATACATCGATCAGATGCTGGACATGGGCGTAGAGGGCTATGTACTCAAAGACGATGCAGGGGAAGACCTGCTCCGTTCTCTGGAAGCAGTGGTAGCCGGGCAGCACTTTCTCAGCCCCAGAATCAACAGTCGACTGATTCATCGAGTGAAGACTCTGGCTGGAGGCGGCAAGGTAGTATCCGAACCTGCCGGCGAGCGAGCCAATTCAGAAAACGATAGCGACAAACATTCTCTATATCAGGTGCTTTCGCCGAGGGAGCGAGAAATTCTCAAGCTGATCGCTGAAGGCACCTCCAGAGATGAAATCGCACAGAAACTGCATATAGCGCCTACCACCGTGAAGGTGCATCGCCAGAATATCATGCGAAAGCTGGAGATGCATTCTGGAACAGAGCTTGTTAAGTTTGCTATCCGCTCCGGGCTTGTAGAGCCCTGAGCGGACTATCTAATTATCTTCTAACGCATAAGAGGGCTTGCGCGGTGCCGCAGCTCGAGTCCTGGGCAAAGGCACCCAGGGCTGCCGTGCCTCTACTTGTCGCATCTCCTCGCATTCCGTTTGAACCGCCCGATGCCCATTCGTTGCATGTCTGGCCCAGAGTGCTGGTAGTCCAGTCGCCGGAATCTTCGAAGCCGGTCCAGTAGAAGCTTACACTGCTTGTAAATACTCGAGCCAAGGGATTTGCGGATAGATTCGAAACTCCGTTGGAATCTGTAGTAAATATTAACTGATCCGAAGTATTGTAATAAGATGTCTGAGGAAACAGCACCCAGTCCAGATGCTCCGAGGTTCCACCGCTGGTGCAGTTGGCCGATGTGCAGGCTCGTCGATGATCGCTTACCAGAAAAGCCTTATACTCGTTGGATGCTCCGGGAAGACCAGGAAAGTTAACCCCTTTTTCCCAGGCACATACGGCATCGGCAGATTCAATGCCGTTTGCGTCGGTTGTGTTCTTGAAAGCACCGGGATAGGTGGCCTGCGAGGCAAAAATGTATTTTTTCAAGGCGCTGGAAAGAAGCACCGCATCCAGCCCATCCATGTCGGGAAATGGATCTGAACAGGATCCCAGAAATACCAGAGGCATCAAAAGTACCAGGGCCACAGATCGAATTCTATTTCGCATCTTCAAAAAGGGCCCGGTGGCGATACCGGTTGGGTTACCGGCTGAACTGGACGTATTGCCGGAGGAACTCTCCAGCATTTCTTCATATTCTATTATTGGTTTCATCAGAAATACGTCCTCCACTGGATTCTGGCCTGCATATCTGTAGCCCGGCCTGGGTCTTCCTTTTGCCACGGAATGTCCGGAGTGGTGGCATCCATGGCCACTCCCCAGGTGGAGCTTCCAGGCCGGGGCCCGGCTGCTTCCTGCACCGGGCTGGAAAAGAAATATAGATCTACAAAGTGGAATAGATATATGAGCCCCACGGAGGCTGCCAGATAGGTTTGATTATTCTGACTGTCTGAGTATTTACTTCTTTCAGCAGACCGGCGAAACCACATCAGACCCAGAAAGGCCCGGTTTCCGTTACTGGTAAGCAGGATGTTCGTAGGATCATTCCAGGGTTCCCGGGAAAGCAGATTGCCCCGCTGACGTTCCACCTGAAAGGCGTAGGCAGTGCCCAGGATCAAGCCGTTGTAAAGATACAGCTTGTATTGCTCACCCCGGTTGTATTGAATCCATCCCGGGATCAATGCCATGGGATAGGTGATCCGTGAATAATCATAGGCCGGTTCCGGACTTTCTTCCGGCTCTTCCTTCTCTCTGGCCGTTTGCTCCCGGGCTTCCTCCATTTGAATGGTTCTTGTTTCATTGGAGCGTTCGATCTGAACCCTGGCTGGATCCGAGAATGGGCCTGGCTTTCCAAACTTGTTCAGTCCGGCGATGCGAATGACATAGGCGCCTGGCTTTAGATCCAGGCGAACGCGATTGGTTCCAATTCTATTTTCGGTAACGGTGCCATCTTCCTGTTGCACTCGAACCAGATATCCCGAGCTTCCTTCCACGGCCTTCCATCGAAGTTCCACAGGCTCTGCCATGAGCGAGGATGTAAAGGCACATATGATCAGGACAAACCAGAAGGCTCGGGCCATTCCGGGGCTTCTAGCTCCGGGGCTCATCGTAAACTTGGATCTGTAACGTCCTTTGTCTGTTTTTTTTTCCGAACGCATATCACTCTTCCAGGGACTGAATACGCATGCGGTCTGTACTATTCCAGTTCAGGCTTTTCCAGTTGTTCGCTCAGGGTTACCTGGAAGCGATGTTGAAATCCAGTTCCGGATTGTCCGTCTCCAAAGATTGGCTCAACAGACCATTCAAACCATGCTGTATCCAGCAATGTTAACTCTCTGAAGTTAAGATAAGGATTGGGGACAAATCTTTCAATGAGAATTGAGTCATCGCGATAAAGTCGGAACAAATATTTATCAACTCCTGGAACGGGAGTCCATCTAAACGGAAGCGAATCTCGTTTGCTCATATCAACAGCCGTTTCTGGAAGAGGAAATACAGGATAAACGTTTGCCCGGGCTACTTCGGAGCGATCTGGAGCGGGACGAGCGTAAACTGGTTGCTTCTTCGCAGTGTCTTGCTTCTCATCTGCCTTGAGGTTTATGGCAACTTCCTGATTCGTTTCTTCGGATGGCTTAATTTCAAACGATAGAACCTTAGAAGTTACATCCTGGGACGTATCCGGTGCGTCCGGCAGTCCTGCCATAGATGTAATTCTCCAGTAATACGTACCTGCGGCTAAGGAAAACACTGCACTCCTTCGACTGGTAACCAGAGAACTACTATTGCTCATATCCGGCTCTCTGGATACATCGATTCGAAACCTTTGCTGAAATCCCGGACCATCCCAGGAGAAAAGAACCAGTCCGGACTCATTGGAAATTGTGATGGTGGAACCTGCAGCAGGTTGCACAGGCTGAAGAGGTTGGCTTTCCAGAAGCCTGAAACTTCTTGTGGCAGATTGCTCAGAGGAGTTTTTTACATACCAGCTATAGATTCCATGGGGCAATTCCATCTGGTATTGATTCTCTGAAATAGCCTCTATAGAGATGGGTGATTGCTGTGCGCTGGAGGATTGCACATGAAGAGAACAGGGGCAGCTTCCCGACCATCGGAAGGTAACCTGGCTCTTTTCGCTTTCCACTACAGTTCGAGTGTCCACAGGAGAGAGGAGTGTTAGATTGCTCTGTAGTTTCTGAATTCCTTCATTGCGAATCCTGCTCCAGGAGGGAAGCTCCTGGCCATCTAAAGTGGCTCCGGAATCTTCCTGCTCAATTTCCAAAGAGTCGTCCGATAGGCTGATTCTGGATCGACCATTCAGCTTTTCGATTTTGCGATCCTTTGCAATCAGATCATAGTCTCCCTTTAGTTCCAGTTCCAGAGAACCCTGCATGAGCTTCAGTTCTTGACGGCCTTCCTCTACGAACAGTACCAGCATTGTTTCCGGGGCCATTTCTACTCTGGAGCCATCTTCCAGCTCCAGCACCGCCTCTGAATAGGAATCGGTGCGAATCCAGTCTTCATTTCTAAGTAGGTCTCCGGGATTGATTCGGTCCCAGAGCACGGAATCACTGAATTTGCGTTCTGCAATGCGGTAACGAAATGTGAGCTCTCCGATGGTTTGTCCGGAGCCCGAGCCGGTGGAACGGTTCTGCTCGTACAGAAACAGTGCAGCAAATAATACAATGGAAAGAATTAGCACAAGTACCGTGATCCATTCTGTGAGTCTCAGACCTTTCACTTTTTCTTCTCTTTATTTACCATCTGATCGCTGGATCTCTGGAGCTCCATTTTCGCCTGCTGTTCATCGAACTGAATTCCAACCATGGTCCTGAGCTCTTCCAGCGAGCGCGGCCGGTCCGGATCGTCTATGAAGCCCAGGATTGCATATACTGTTTCTGGCTGGCTTTTTCCTTTAATTCTTAGCGGCGGCATTTCCACTGCATCGAACTGTCCACGGACTCTTTCCATACTATATGAAGAGATCAGAATATCTGTGCCAAAGAGCTTGTTCAGGTATTCAATCCTGGAGGCCAGATTGACGGTATCTCCAATAACGGTGTATTCCAGTCGTTTTTCTGAGCCAATCTGACCGGCAATGACAGGACCTGTATTGATCCCGCATCCAGAAAGCAAGGCCGGCGAACCTTCGGCTTCCAGCTCTCGGTTTAGCTGAATCAGAGCCTTTCGCATCATTAATGCCGCTCTTACTGCATCGGCTGTATCTGTTTGGGATGGATCCAGTGTTCCCCAGTGAGCCATAATCGCATCGCCAATAAACTTATCCACCATGCCGCCGGTGGCCTGGATACAGTCTACCATGGCGCTAAAGTACCGGTTTAGAAAATCCACCACTTCCTCTGGCTGACTCCTTTCAGAAAGAGCAGTGAAGTTCCTTAGATCGGAAAAGAAAACGGTGCCGCTGCGTTTTTCGCCGCCCAGTTTGATTTCTCCCCGCAGGGCTTTCTCAGCAATGCCAGGGCTTACAAACTTACCAAATGCATCTTTGATATGCTCGCGTTCCTGAAGCCCTCGAGTCATCTGTAAGAAGGAATAAGTTAGCTGTCCAATTTCATCTCTTGTTGTTGGATGGATGCGCACAGCATAATCTCCCCGTCGAACCGCACCCGTCGCCTGAGCCAGGCGAATAATGGGAACGCTAAGAGTTCTGGCAAAAAGAAATACCAGAAGAAATGCTGCAGCCAGCACAGCGCCCATGAGGTAAAGGTTCTGTCTTTCAATTCTACGCACGGCTTCAAAAACGCGACTGGTTTCTGCATGCGAAAGTACCGTAAGTCCGGGGCCCTCCAGTGTTTGAAAGGAGGCCAGGTATTCCTTTCCCTCATTCGTATACTTTCTTGATCCGTTATTTACCGGGCTTTTTACAATCTCCTGGATAATGGAATGTCCCTTTAACTGAGCCGATGAGCCACCTTCCGAGCTAATCAATATGGATCCATCGCTGGAAATCAGATGAATCTCAAATATGCCGGCCTGGCGTGCTTTGCGAAAGGATTGAAAGAAATCATCTGCAGCCATGTACATGAGGATACGACCATTCTTTCCTGGAAAGGAAAGTCCCAGCAAAGGCACATTGCCCAGCTGAAACTTCTGTAGATGCAATGGACCATTCTGCAGGGCGTTTGCTGGCCACTCTTTCAGTAGCTGACGGAATTGCTCGGGTTTCAGGCCGTATTCCAGAAAGAACGGGCCGTTAAAGAATTCTCGATTTATATCAATGCTTCTATCTTTGGCATCAGTAGATTCTGCATCAATGGATGAAAGATATAGATACCGGTCATTCTCCTTGAAAAATTGATCTACGGATGTATAACCGCGATGGCCCGGGCTCAGGGAAATCTCCCCTGCATCTTTTTCTGTCTCTGACTCTTTATCGGCCCTTTCAACATTTGCTTCGTTTTCAGAATTCGAAGTTTGCTCCGTCTTTTCAACAATTGCTTCGCTTTCAGACGTTGTGGTTTGCTCTGTATTTTCAGAAGAATCTGCTTCGGAGGGCTTCCGGGTATCCGATGTATCCTGGTCGCCCGAGGCATCGCGGGGTTTTTCTTCTTCGGAGTCTGGCTTTTGAATTGGATCTGTACTTAATGTTGGCTTTTCGCTGTCCAGACGATCCAGCAAAGCCAGGCTTCTATATTGAATTCCCTGAATATCCTTTTCCAGGGATTCCGCCACCAGGCGCGCCAGAGAGAGGTTATAGCCCTGGATCAGAGTTTCGCTATGATTTCTAAACAGATAGGAAGCCATCCCGATCATGGCAGCCAGAGCCAGAGAAACAATGAGCCCGGTAATGCTCAGTAGCTTCAATCGAATGCTTAGACGAGAAGGCTTGAATTCCTGATTTCCATCGCTGGTGAGCCTCAGCTCTTCCATGAAGCCCTGGATGTCGGTTCTATGCCAGTCTTCAGGGGCCAGGATCAAGACTTCCCTGGATTTCTGGTATTCTTCGCTTTCCTGAATAGCTCTTACCAGGCCGGATGTGGAGGACTGGATGTCGCGCAACCAGATGATTCGAAGACCTCCCCCAGCATTCTGGATTCTGGATTTAAGAGTGTTAAGATAAGGTGGGAAATTACGATCCGGAAGAATTACCAGCGTAAGCAACCTGGACTTTTTCTTTTTAACCTTTTTATAGAGAGAGCTGAGCTCCTTTTCAGGTAGCAGTAGCGGGGACAGAATAGAGATCTGCCGCTTATTTTTTTGTGAGGTTTTCAATGCCTTCCCAGTTTTCCGGAATTCCGTGTTCTTCCAGTCGGTGGATACGATCTAGATAGAACTGTATAACTGGATCATCGGGACATTCGGCCTTTAGTTTTAGAAAGTGTTCTCTAGCTTCTGAAAGAGATGCATCCTGATAGGCCTGCAAAGCCCGGTCATAGAGCTCTCGATTGGCCTCGGAGGCCGGATTGAGCTGCAATTCGTAGATCCAGAGATCTCGGGACTTTCCTTTTACCCGGACTCTGTCCAGGGCTCTAAAATGAAATAGAGAGGAATCCTTCATAAAGGACCGGGTAGCATCGCTGACAATAATGGATGTCCCGTAACCTGGATTCAGACTTTCCAGTCTGCTGGCCGTATTCACGGTATCTCCAATCACGGTGCCTTCGATTCTACCTTCCTCACCAATAATACCCAGTCGCAATACCCCGGTATGCACCCCGATGCCAATACGAACCGGATCATATCCGCTCAACTTGCGGTGATCATTGTAGCTTGCAAGTTCAAGCATCATGGCCCTGGCTGCACGAATAGCTTGATCCGGTTTTTCAAAAAGTGCCATGACGGCATCCCCTATGTATTTATCTATGAAGCCGCCGCTTTCCCGTACCAGAGGGCCAATTCTGGAAAGATAGCTATTGATGAACCGGAAGGTATCCTCCGGAGTCATGGATTCAGAAAGGGATGTGAATGCGCGAATATCGGAGAACAACACTGTCATTTCACGCTCGATGTTTTCTCCCAGTTTGATCTCCGAGAAACTTTCCACTCCCAGTATCTTCAGAAATTCGTCTGGTACAAAACGGCGAATTACAGTATTGATTCTTTCTTCAGATTTCCGGGCCTTCTGTTCCTGTTGCAGCGCTTCCTTTACATCCTCATACAATCTGGCATTCTCCAGAGATGTTGCGATCTGAGCTCCCAGGAGGTTCAACACTCGTACCCTGTGAGGCGAAAAAGCTCCCCTGGTAGTGGAATGTTCCAGATACATAAGCGATGATACTTCGCCTTTCAGAAGGATAGGAATACACAGTGCGGACGAAACGTTTCTTGCCTGAATGTATGGATCCTCTGTAAAAGAGCCTTCCTGGCTGGCATTATCCAGAACGGTGGATTTCAATGTTCTGTCTGTATATCTCAATATAGATTCCGGAATGTCCTGTTGTGGGTCCGCCTTTCGCAGTTCGCCTACCAGGGGTTCCTGGTCTCCATCCTGCATCGCGCGAATCAAATAGTCATCGCTAGATTTTTCCAGAAGCACTACCTTGCGTGCTCCTGCACTTTCTATAAGGCTATGCATTAGCTTTCGTAGCAGCTGATCCAGTTCAATTTCGGAAGAAACAATAGCCGCCGTTCGCATCACAGATTCAAGATCAAGCTCCGATCCGGACTCTCCGCTGGTGACGTCGGATTGAATACTGCGACCGGAGCTGGGATCCAGAAGAGCTACATCCCTGGCTGCGCTCTCTGTGAGTGTATCCAGGGACTCGGCATCGAAACTCATCTCCCGGGCCAGTTCCTCATGCAACAGTCGAATTTCATCCAGCAATCGTTCGGTTTGTTCTATCTGTGCATGGGATTTTAATCTTCTGTAAAAGTCCAGGGCCCTCTTTGCATAGATGGATGCAAATACTGGCTTTCGCAGCTCTAGATAGAAATGGGCGGTGCGTTCCTGCATAAATCCCGCCAGAAGTACCGGTCCTGATTTTCTACTTCTCTGGCAGGCTCGATCAAAGGCAGTCATGGCGTCGGGAATCCTCTGCTCCTGCCATGCAGACTCGGCTTGCAGGTGCGCTCGAAACAAAGCAAAATTGTCTGCGCAGCTTTGCTCCAGATTTTCCATTTTCTCCAGTAATGGTTTTAGTTCCGGAGGCACTCCGGACTTCTTATCCAGGATCATTCTTTGAATAAACGTTAGATAATCCCTGAATAGCGCATCATAGTGGGACAGGGGAGCTTCGCTTCCGGAGATTTTTCCTGGCTCCCTGGATTCCTGAAAAAACAGAGTACTGAGCCATCGACGATACAGTTCAAGATAGAACAGGCTTCTGGATGCCCCGGTATTTTGCCAGCCGGACTGTGCCTTCTTTTCGTCGAAGAAATCTCCTCTTAATCGATCCTTCTGTCTGCTTGCACCTTTCAAGCTGTGTAATGCCTGACGCACAAGCCCAAACAACTCCTGGATGGAAGACTGTCCGGTTCTACCTATGGCCGCATCGTACTTTTCGTACAATCGGTCCAGATCATCCAGACTTTCGTTACAATACAGCAGTCTCTGCGAAAGCATTTCAAATACACATAATGCTGCAAAGGGCAGGTCCCCGGATTCAAGGCATTGATCGTAGGCCCGTTCATAAAGTGGCAGGCGACTCTGGATCGATTCGCTCCAGCTATGGATAGAAGAGAGATAGTAATAGTTTACTCTTCCGCGCAACTCCCTGGCGTTGAATCGTTCCACCAGATCCTGGGCCATACGCCCCATGTTCTGACCCTGTTCATAGTTCCTTAAATGTTCGCAACTGAGTGTTCCCAGAACCACCAGGGCCACAGCCGTTTCTGGAAAGGGTCCTTTCTTTTCGCTCCAATCCAGCAAAGCAAATACCAGGGAAGGTAGTCGATCGGACCGGGTGAGGAAAGCCGGAGTAATGGTCTGAGAAAAGATGCGCGCAATTAATCTGGACTGGGCATCCGGCTCTTTTTTACGCTTCTTGCGCACCAATTCCGGAATCTTTCGAGCATCCTTGATACTGGATTTGATCAGGCTATCCCGTTGTGCATCCTTCAATGGTGAGATGGCATGACCTGCTTTCTTGAGAGCCTGAATACCCAGAGATACCGCTTCCTGCTGATGCCCATCGCTGGATAACAGAGCAATCTTGAATTCGTAGACCTTAAGTTTATCCAGCTGGCTTCGGGAGTCCTTGAGAATCTGGTCAAAGAATTCCTGGGCCACTACTTTTCGGCCATTCAGGTATTCGCATTCTCCCAGGTTGCGAAGAATCTCCATGCGAAGATCCGCGGGAATGGCAGCGGAGCGCTGATGTAATGTATCTCTGGCAATTCCAAAATGTATAATTGCTTCGTCGTAGGCGCTGGATTTCCTTTCTCTCCTGCCAGCCTGGACATTCAATCGGGCAATTTGCAGTTTCTCTTCATCGTCCTGAACAAGGTTACGGCCTCGATTGTAATGAGCTACGATGGTGCCGATCTTTTCCTCAATCTGCTGAAAGTCGGATTCTCGAACTATCAGTCTTGCGGTTTGCAGGTTCAGCTCTTCAAATTTTCGAGACGGAATCTGATTGAGTACCGCTTCATGCACCCGGTCGTGGGAAAAACCATAGGCCACTTTCGCAATGCTTTCGCGCGTGCTATCTTCGCTCACATATTTGTAGGATTCATTCAATGGATAGATCAGATCCCGTGCCGAAAGCTCCTGTAATTGCCTTGCTGTATGCAATACATCCTGTTCAAGAATTCCGGAAAGCAAAGTAAGATCGAAGCGACTGCCGAGGCAGGCGGCCGCCTCCAGGGTGGATTTCAATTCATCCAGATCTTCAATTCGAGCAGCCAGAAGTTCTGCAGCGGATGCGGTGAGCCCATCCGTGCGAATTCGTGCCATTTCTATGTGCCACTGGCCGTTGCTGCGGTCCTGGCGAATCCAGCCACGATTGTAAGAAGATTCCAGATACTGGCGGGCAATGAATGGATTCCCTTCGCTTTTTTTATAAAGAGCATCGGCCAGCTGATTGACAGTTTCTGCCATGGAGTCCGCCGGATCCATGCGAAGGGTGTCCATGAGAAGCATGCGTAGATCCCGTGGCCCAAGTGGCTGCAACTGAATTGTTTCAGTAGAGATACCATGCTGACGGTAGCTTTCCATAGCTCTGGTTAGCGGATGGAGGTCATTCACCTCGTTGTCACGGTAGGTGCCCAGTATAGAAAGATTGCTGCCAGAATCCAGAAGTAGATCCTGAATCAAATCCAGGGAAGCAAGGTCGGCCCATTGCAAATCATCCAGTACAAAGACCAGAGGCATCTCATCAAAGGCGGATAGGAATCCCAGAATGGTCAGTCTGAATCGAACCCTTTCTTCCTCCGGTGCCAGCTCCTGCAATTCTGGTTGAGGTCCCAGCAGCTGACTCAAAGCAGGAACCAGTTCTAGCAGAGCCTGCCCGTTGCCTCGCAGCTTTTGAAGCATTGTATTTTTCCAGGTCTGAACGGAAGCGTTATCCAGGGAAAGCAGGCTTTCGGCGATCAAAGACAGACCCTGGGAAATCGCATAATACGGTATGTCTTTTTTATCTGGTTCGAACTTCCCGGGTAGAAAGAATCCGTTTCTTTCCGCCACATTTCTTCGTAATTCTTGAATAAGCGAAGACTTCCCCGAACCGGATGGTCCGGTTACCAGAACCAGGGTAGGACTGTTTTCCAGAGCTGAATGTATTTGCTGCAACTCTCTTTGCCGACCGTAAAGTTTCTGTGGAATGGTTAATCCCCGGGGAAAATCCAGTTGTCCTGTTTCAAAGGGTGGTATTTGATTCTTTCCTTCCAGAAGCTGCAGGCATTTTTTTAGATCCTGCGCAAGTCCCATGGCTGTCTGGTATCGCGCATCCGGATCGCGACTCATTAGCTTTTGTACTATGTCGTTTACGATGGCAGGAACAAAGTTTCCGTTTCGGTCCTTCTGTATGGGAGCAGGTGTACTGGCCAGATGCGCATGTATGAGTTGAAGCGAATCCTTTAGCGGATACGGCGGCTGTCCTGTAATCAGTTCATAGAATGTGGCACCCAGGGAGTAAAGATCGCTTCTGTGATCTACCCTTCGATTGGTGCGGCCGGTCTGCTCCGGGGCCATATAGAGTAGGGTTCCTTCCAGTCTTTCTGCCTGCAGCGCTGCATCATTTCTGGATACCAATCGGGAAGCGATTCCATAATCAATAATGGCCGGATGTAATGTTCGAGGATCCAGAATAATGTTCTGCGGCTTGATATCGCGGTGAACAATCCCCGTTTCGTGGATGATATCCAGTCCCAGCGCAATTCTAAGAGTGCCCTCCAGCAGTTTCTTCAAAGAGTCCGGCAGCCACTGACTCAAGGGAACCCCGCCGGTATCTTTCATCACCAGAGCCGGGCCCTGGGCCGTTTCTACCAGGTCCAGGTATGGCGCAATATCAGAGGGAAGGGAGGATCCGATGGAATACTCCCTGCGTAAACGGGCCCGGAATTCCGGTAATAGATGGCGGGCATTGCCGGTTTTGATAATCACCAGGCACTGGTCTGATGCCCTGCGCGCCCGGTAAATCAGGGAGTCCGCCCCTTCATAGATGGCTTCCTGAAATTCATATCCTGGCAGGCTTCTTGGATCCAGCATTGCAGAAATTGTGTGCTCTCTGCGTGCGCAGTCTATCTAAAAAATGGGCTACCTGGATGACCGGAGTGGGCGGGGCAGGAAGGAATGTTTCATTCATTGGTGGATGTGCGGGTGCCGCGCAGCCGGATCTTTTGGGCTGAGAATTACATGAATCATTATACAGGGTACCGGGGTATTGTATATGACTCTACAAACTGCAGTAAGACGAAGTTAGTGCGGCTGGTTAGTCCTTGCGGAGTAGGTATTTTCTCCTGATCGCGCGAAAGTGCATCGCAATTATTCCACATGGAAAAAAGTTCTATTCTTCTCTGCCCAGGCTTTGCATCTGGGCTTCCAGCTTCAGCGATTCCTTCGGTGAAATTGAAATCTGGCGATCCTCAGAAACGAGATTCCGGTCATTTGATTCGTCCGCAGCACCGGAGGAAGCTGGTCAGAGGTCGAAGCTATGAAAGAGAATCTTCCAATCACCGATTATGAAAACGAAGTTCGTCCCGGGGATGTGCTTATCTCCCGCACGGATTTGAAAGGGCGCATAACATATGCAAGTCCGGACTTTGCTCGTATTTCGGAATTCCAGGTAGATGAAATGGTGGGAAAGGCTCATAACATCATTCGCCATCCAGATGTGCCACCGGCTATTTTTGCCAATCTATGGGAAACCATCAAGCAGGGAAAAACCTGGAACAATATTGTAAAGAATCGGGCAAAGAGCGGAAACTTCTACTGGGTGGATGCCACCGTAAGTCCGGTGTACAGAAAAGGAGAAATGGTAGGCTTTGTTTCCGTGCGAAAGGCAGCAAGCAGTGACCAGAGAGTCAGGGCCAGCAGGTTATATGAAGCCTTCTGGAAAAGCGAGAGGTCTGGAAATAGACTGCTTAAAGGTCCTGCCTCCCTTATGCGAAGGACGATTATACTTTCCGGGATGTTTTTTACCTCCACTGTTCTGGCGGCCATCTCTATGGAATCCAGTATTCGCATTCCAGCGTTGGCACTTTCTGCTATATCCCTGGTGATGGCCATTTTCGCTTTTATCCGGTTCTCTCTTCGGCTCAAGCGGGAGATTCTCGTAAGCACCGATCGTCTGCAAAAGATCCTGAGCGGAGGTCTGTTCAATGCATCTGAGTCCCGTTCCCTTGCTTCCTGCTGCGCGGAAATGCAGCAGGCAACTTTTACAGGGAGAAGCCTGGCAATCAATCAGTGGGGACTGCTCTATCAAATCCAGAAGAATACCGAGACCTGGGAGCAATTATCCAGCGAATTGAATCGCACCGCGGATCTGGTAAGCGAATGGACCACTCAACAGGCTTCTGCCACTGAAGAATCCTCGGCAGCCATTACTCAGCTGGACTCCAGTATGGAAAGAATCTCGGAATTCGCAAGCAGGCAAAGCAAGGATATGGAACAGATAAGCGAAAACCTGAAACTTCTACAGAGTAGTATGGAACAATCCCATGATAGCGTTCAGAGCCTTTCGTCGGAAGCCAGCGAAACACAGCAGGTGGCCTCGGATGGTTCGGCCAGGATGCAGGAAACCACCCGTTCCATGGAAAGCATCGCCAACAGCGCGCGGGAAATACAATCCATTACCCAGATTATTACCGGAATTTCCGAACGAGTAAATCTGCTTTCTCTAAATGCATCCATCGAATCTGCCAGGGCAGGCGAAATGGGCCGGGGTTTTGCTGTGGTGGCCGAGGAGATTTCCAGGCTGGCCGAACAGACTGCGGCTTCTGTAAAGGAGATCTCGGCTCACCTGGAAAGAACTGCGCATCAGATTACTTCGGGTTCGGAGCAGGTCCGAGGGCTGGCCGGGTTGTTCCAGGGCATTCGAGGATCGGTGGAGCGAATGAACTCCATGACTTCGGATGTGCTTAACGAGATGGATCAGGGAACCAGGCAGGTACAGAAAATTGCGGTGTCCGGGGATGAGGTTAGCAGCTTTGCCGGTGAGATTTTTGATGCGGTGAAAGAGCAGCGGACCGGGGCCAGGGAGCTGAGCCATTCCGTTTCCGGGATTGCAGACCGGGAAGAGGAGTTGTCCCGCCAGGCAGAAGCGCTGAAAGAATATGCCAACAGGGCAGCCCGAGGGGCTGGAACGGTGCATAATCTCACCGAATATTTCTCGGTGGATCCGGAATAGGCCGAATCCCGGAAACCCGGGACTACGGCAGGCCAATCTGCGAAAGATCAGCCCTGGCGTATTCATCTCCCGGCTATGAATGGGATGTCCGGAGGGGTAGAAATTGCCTTTTTTGGTCCCGGGCCCTCATGGATATCATTTTCACTGGTCTCCAGAAAATGGAAACTGTCCACGAAAACAGTGTAGATCGGGCTACGAAATGTTTGCGCTATGACGGCCATGGAAGAGAGTCGCCTTATGTCCCCACCCGCTGCCTCCGTAGAAACCGGGCCACTGGTCCAACTTCTGGATGCTACCAGCAGTCCTTTTGATGTTTCCATCGCTTCGGCCAGAACCTGTTACTCCTCTAAAGGTCTGGTATACCCGGACCAGGTATCGTCCAACGAAAAATCCAGAGCATTGCGGGATCGAATCGCCAGCAGTACACTGAAGGCGGGACATCTTACAACCAGGCAGCATCCTCAGTTTATTTTCGCAATAGATCGAATCAGCAGGCAATTGATCTGGAGCTTTTTGCACTCCCATCCCTACTATAATTCAGAACAGGTATCTCAAAGATACGTAGAAGTTAAGCCGGACCAGTTCTACTATCCCGGGTCGTTGCAGGACGGCAGGAGTAAAGCCTACGAAATCTATAATTCCGTGATTCGAAAGTCCTGCGATGCCTATTTCCATCTAATGGATTTACTGGAGGAGCCTGCATCGAACATCTATTTCCAGGTGTTTCGGGCCCGGGCGAACAAGCCAGACAAATGGAAGAATGCCATTCATAAAAAGACCATGGAAGTGGCGCGCTACGTGTTGCCCACGGCAACCTATGCCTATCTATATCACAGTATCAATGGCCTGACTTTGCACCGCTATCGTCGCCTGTGTCAGGCATGCGATGTGCCGGAGGAAGCCAGACTGCTGGTGGAGCGCATGTGGCAGCAGGTGGAGCAGTCGGACCCTCTGTATGCTGCCGAGATGGCCGACCCCATGCCGCTGGAAGAAACCACCGAATACCAGTTCTTCGCATCGTTCTTTCTGGAAAGGGATGAGAAGCAAATAACATCACAATTCCTGCAGGAATATGATGATCGCATGGACGGCAGGTTCTCGCGCCTGGCAGGTTATACTTCCAATGCCTCGGAGGTAATCGGGGATGCTGTGCGAGCTGTGCTGGGCATTCCGTCCTCGGAACTTTCCGATTCAGAAGCGATTGAACTTGTCCTGAGGCCATCTCGTAATCGTCATCTGGGTTCTACTCTCAACGAAAGCACATTGTCCAGGATTACCCGGGCTCTGTTCAACGTATCCTACACCTTTCAAAAGAAGATTTCGCATACAGCCGACTCTCAGGATCAAAGACATAGAATGGTTCCTGGCTCCAGACCCATTCTAATGCGACACTTTACCGGAAAGCCAGACTACATTGTGCCAGAATTGATCCAGAAATCGGATGTGGCCATGGACTATTACAGTCGCATTATGGAAGAGATCTTTTCTGGCATCGAGCAATTCCTGGAAGCAGGGGGCACAGAAGAGGAAGCGTCCTACCTTCTTCCCAATGCATTTCCCATTCGCTTTTACGAATCTGGCGATCTTCTGAATCTGCATCATAAATGGAAGGCCAGAACCTGCTATAACGCTCAGGAAGAGATCTTTCGCGCATCCGTGCAGGAGTTGCAACAGATAAGCGAAGTGCATCCCGATGTGGTGCAATGGATCCTGGCGCCCTGCGCCCTGCGAAAGGATGCGGGTACAACTCCCTATTGCCCGGAGGGCGATCGATTCTGCGGGATTCCAGTCTGGAATCAGGGAATTGAAAAGTACGATCGCGTAATCTAAGCTTCTTATGGAAACCAGCCATCAGCCTGTGATGCTCGCAGAAGTGCTATCCCTGGCCGGGGAAGCATTTCAATTTCAGAAGCAGCAACCGGGCCAGGGAGCATTTCAAATTCTGGATGGGACTCTGGGTGCTGGTGGTCACAGTCTTAGCCTTGCACGTGCCTATCCGGATGCTTGCCTGCTTATGGGGGACCGGGATAGCCGGATGATTGAGCGAGCCAGGCAGAACTTTGAAAAGGCAGGTATGGACCCGGGTCAGGATCGATTCTCCTGGCAACGAAGTAGAGCATCTGAAATTGATGCGAAAGCGCATCGTAGCAAACGTTGCGCTGCTGACTATCAGGGACTGGATTTCGCACTTCTGGATCTGGGAATTTCCATGTTACATTTGAAGGAGTTTCAGGGAGGATTCTCCTATGAGGATGAATCTCTGGACATGAGACTGGATGAAGATCTGGAAACCAGCGCCAGTGATCTCATCAATGAGCTTCCGGAAAAAGAGCTGGCCGATCTAATCTACAAATACGGCGAAGAGAGGGCTTCCAGGAAGATTGCTCATCGAATCGTGCAGTCCCGACCTGTGCAAAGTGCAACCAGATTGGCTGAAATCATTGCCAGAGCTGTACCGGGCCCAAGAAATCGAGCGCATCCTGCGCGAAAGACCTTCCAGGCGTTGCGAATCGCAGTAAACGATGAGTTACAGGAGGCGGAGCTGGCTGCCAGGAATCTTTCTTCTCAACTTAGTCCCGGTGGCATTCTGGCAATCATTACCTTTCATTCCCTGGAAGATCGCATCATCAAGCAATGCTTTGCCGAACTCTGTGGGGCAGAACCTGGAGTGTCTCGTTACGATGCGCCGGTAGCCCCCTTACCCAGGGCCGCTCCTGAATTCGAAAAGGCCATCCGTAAATCCATGGCTCCATCCTCTGAAGAGCTGGAACAAAACCAGGCATCCAGATCGGCCCGGCTAAGGGCTATTCGGCGAATCCATCCGAAAGAGCCGGCCAGCGGGCAGGGAAAGTCCCTGGAAAAGACTGAATCTGAGCAAGGACGCAGTGCATCCGGGGGGGATTATGAAAATTAAGCTTCGCTATCCTGCTCTGGCCCTGGGCATCGTTGCCTTCTTCGGTGGCATATACGCTTACATTTCTATGAATATTGAAGCATCCCTGCTGGAGCGAGAGATTCGTCTGGCCCGTTATGAAAAAAGGGACTGGGAAAGAAAGAATTCGGCTATCCGTGCAGAAGTGGCAAGGTTGGAAGGGGAAGGTTACGAAACCATCTACTGGAAGCTGTATGGAGCACTTCCTTTCTATGAAGACAATACTATCATCTATGTAGACCTGGAATCTCTAAAACCAGGACCCGGATTCTATCGAACAACTGTGGAAGGTCCGGAGGAAGCTACCGATTCCGAGCAAGAGGATGATGAACCGTCACTGGAAAATGAAGGAGGCGAAAATAATCCTGAAGGCGGCAATGGCGAACGCGGCGAAAGGGATAGCGGCAACAGTCGAAACGGAGAGGAGACAGGCGAAAACGGACCTTCCAGGAGAAATACCAGAGAAAGCCATCGTAATGTTGAAGGGTACACGGATGGCAGTCCATCGCAGCAACCGGGGCACTCCTCCTCCCAACAGAACCAGGAGCCCACTACCGCCGATCGTATCAGGGCATGGTTTGAATGAAACTGGACGAGCTGATTCAAAATCTGCAGACGGGTGGAGGCCCGTCCGGTCCGGAATTTGAAATTCTGGGTGATGCTTCCAGCGTGGAGGTGGATCGAATCACCGACGATTCCCGTGAGTTAACATCCAACAGTGTATTTGCCATTACTGCGCTTTCCCGGCAGCATCTTGAATCTGCCCTTTTAAAGAAGCCTGCACTTATCATCGCTCCCCCGGTAATGCGAAACAGCCAGGATTTGAAACTCTTCGCACAAGAAGGTGCGGTGCTTCTGGGAAAGAGACCTGCCAGAAGCAGACCGGAATGGATACTTGCTCGACTGGCCGGTATCTTTTACCAGCATCCGGACCGAAAGATTCAAATTACTGCAGTAACAGGCACAAATGGAAAGACCAGCATCAGTAGAATGCTCTATCATGCCTGGAAGAGTGCAGGGGAAAACTGCGGCGTTATTGGAACCCTGGGGGCCACTTATATTTCCGGTGGAGAGGAAATCCAGATTCATACCGGCTATACCACTCCCAGAAGCTATCAGCTACTGGCATTGTTAAAAGGAATGTCTGATCGAGGAGTCCAAAAAGTGGCTCTGGAGGCCAGTTCCGAAGCGCTGGCCCTGGGTAGATTGGAAACCATCCATCTACATCAGGCGATATTCTGCGGTCTTTCTGTGGATCATCTGGATTATCACAGGACCATGAGCCGATATTTTATGGCGAAGATTCATCTTTTTACTCTTCTTGCGCGAAGTAAGGGAACGGCAATTATTCAGGATCTGTCCGGACAGGAAACCGATCTCCATGCGAAAAAGATTCATAGGTATTTAGAGCGTACGAATACTGAGTATCGCATCATTGATAGCTTTCATGAATTTAAACTAAATGCTCCTGTAGAATTCAATCAGAGAAATGCCAATCTGGCCTGGCAGGCCAGCGGACTTGAATTCAACGAGAATATGTTTGCAAGTATGCCGGATGTACCCGGTAGAATGAACAGGATTGCCGTTCAGAAAAACGTAGATGCCATTATTGACTATGCTCATACTCCGGATGCTCTGCGTAGAATTCTGGAACAACTGAAAGAACAGGGCTATGATCAATTGATCTGTGTATTTGGATGCGGCGGAAACCGGGACTCTTCCAAGAGAGTCCTCATGGGTCGGGCCGCCATGGAGCTGGCTACTGAAGTTATTGTTACCGATGACAACCCCAGAAAAGAAGATCCATCCCGGATTCGAAGCCAGATAATGAAAGCCAGAGAACTACCGGATCTAAAGCCTGCATATCGCAGATTGCTGGAAATCCCGGACAGAAGGGAGGCCATACAGCAAGCTCTGGAAATGGCATCCAGCGAAACGGCCAGTGGCTTGCGCGCATGCGTACTGATTGCAGGCAAAGGTCATGAGGATTATCAGATTTACGGAACAGAAAAGAAGCATTTCTCGGACTATGAAGTGGTGGAAGATTCCATAAAGGAAAAGCAATGATCACCGGGATTCATCTACTGGAAGCCGGAGCTCACCTGTCGCATTTCGCGGGCTACATTCGGCAAACTTACAAGAGTGGCCAGACCAGCAGCCAATTAGAGGAAAGTCGGCCACAGGACCCGAACAGCGAATTCGAAGAAGGCCAGGCTTCGGTCCAGGGCTATGAACGCCAAGAAAGTCGGACACCGGACCTAGGGGACGCATCCAGCGAAAATCCTGGACCCGACCAGAACAACGAATCCATTGAAATCCAGGATCGCAATCAGGACAGGGAGGCTGCTCATACCCGCGATTCCGATCGAAGGAGCGATGCGATCCAGCGGCTGTCTTTCAGTGGAGTCAGTACCGATACTCGCAAAATCGAAGAGGGTCAGCTATTTGTCTGTTTGAAGGGACCGAATTTCGATGCCCATGACTTTGTGGCTTCTGCAGTGGAAATGGGGGCTACCGGTATTCTCATAGAATCCCATCGCGAACAGGAAGTCATTCAAACACTTGCCGGCAGCGCTATTTCAGATGCAAAGGTGAATTTGTTTCTATGCGAAGATCCATTAACCACTTTGCAGAATCTGGCCAGGGTGCATCGGCGTAACCAGCCGTACAAGGTGATCGCTGTTACCGGATCCAACGGAAAGACCTCGGCCAAAGAGATGCTTCTGGGTATGCTTATTCATTTGCTGGGATCGGAATCCGTAGATGCCACAAAGGGAAATCTCAACAATCACATTGGAGTGCCTCTTACTCTTTTGAACCTGAAGCCCGGTATCAGTCATGCAATAATTGAGATGGGGATGAATCATGCAGGCGAAATCGATCTACTCTCTTCGATCGCAGAGCCGGATCATGGTCTGATTACATCTGTGGGCCGGGCCCATATTGAATTTTTCTACAGCAAGCGGGGCATCGCTCGCGCCAAACAGGAGTTGCTTTACCATTGCAAAAGCAGTCTGAGCTATCCCGCTTCTGCCATAGGAAAGTCCCTTCTCTATAGAAGGAATCCTGCCGGCGGATTCAGAGGATCCGGGACCCGGGCGCCGGTGATTGCATTGTTCGGGATGGAGGATGAGCCTGGCTGGCAATCCGTGCCTGATGCCGCGAAAAACTCCAGGTGGAAACGGATACGTGGCCTGAACCTCAGATTTGGCCCAGGCGGCCTGGAATTTAAACTCCGGGAGGATGGATACGAAGGCACGGTTGAGAATCCTCACTATTATTCTCGAGTGCAGGCGGAGAATCTCCTGGGCTGCATCAGCACTTTATTGATGGCTGGATTTTCCACAGAGTCTGTTCGGGAAGCGGCCAGACATGCAGCGCCGGTTTCGGGAGGGAGATTTCACATTCTCAGAAAGGATGATCGAATCCTGGTAGACGATACCTACAATGCCAATCCGGACTCTTTTCTGGCAGCCATTGCATCCTTGAGAAAGATGCTTCCGCATGGCAGGCTGCTTTGCCTTGCGGGTCAGATGGCGGAACTGGGCAGTGCAGGAGAGGCCGGTCATAACGAAGTGGGCCATGCCTTGAAATTGGATGAGTATTCCCTTCAGGTGGTGGGATCGGAAGGGGCGCTCAGCTATCTTCAGGGATACGGCATTCATTACCGGAGTGGCCAAATCCAGAAAACGGATTCAGAAGGTAATGAGCTGAAAGCGGGTAGCTCGCCAGTAGTAGGTGGCGCCAGTCCGATGACCGGTAGCCTGGGCAGAGATTCCGGTGCAGATTTCAGTGCAGACCCGGAGAAAGAAAACGGCCAGGGTAATGTTGACAACCGGGACTCTGATCTCAGGTTTTTCTTTCCGGACAGCGCAGAGCTTGCCGATCATATAGAGAGGCATTCGCAATTTTATCTTTCATTTGATGGAATCCTGGCAAAGGGTTCTAGAAGCGCCCGCATGGAGAAAGCCTGCGAAGCTCTCAAGCGAATCGGTTATGTTTGAATACCTGTACACCAACTATGATATGCCGGGTTTTTTTCGATTATTCGGCTTTGTCAGTTTTAGAGCCCTGCTGGCCGGACTGTTTTCCATGACATTGTCCTTCGTTGTAGGGGACCGAATCATTCGATGGCTTACAGGTTTGAAATTCCGGGAAACCATACGCGATGACGGCCCTTCTTCCCATGCCTCCAAGGCCGGCACGCCTACCATGGGCGGAATTCTTATTCTTCTGAGTCTTACTGTTTCCTGCGTCTTATTTGGAAACTTTTCCAATCTGCACTTCAATCTGATTCTATACTGTACTCTGCTTCTGGGAGCCATTGGCTTCTGGGACGATTATTCCAAAGTTGTACTGAAGAAGAAGGGCGGAATGAGCGCACGTACCAAGATGGCCCTTTCTATTCTCATAGCTGCATTTTTTCTTTTCATGTACATCAACTACACTCCGGCTGAAGTTGCGCGAAAGGATGGCATCAATTATCAGACAGCGGATCTGTTTATTCCCTTTATCAAGGGGCCTGTTTGGACCATGCCTCTCCTTCTGGGGGTAGCGTTCTGGCTCTGCGTTATTCTGGGCACCGTGCATGGAGTGAACCTTACCGATGGACTGGACGGTCTGGCCATTGGAAACGTCTCCATTGTAACTGTAACATTTGGCGTTCTGGCATACATTACAGGATCGCCGCGAATGGCGGACTATCTCAATATACCCACTGTCACCGGTGCGGTGGAGATCAGCGTTTTTCTGGCTGCTCTGGCCGGAGCCGGGATTGGTTTTCTGTGGTTTAATGCAGCCCCGGCAAGGATATTTATGGGAGATACCGGTTCTCTTTCTCTGGGAGGAGCTCTGGGAATGACAGCCATTGTTCTCAAAAAAGAGATCCTTCTTCTTGTGGCCGGGGGAGTCTTCGTGCTGGAAGCACTTTCGGTAATACTCCAGGTAGGAAGCTACAAACTGCGAAAAAAGAGAATCTTCAAAATGGCCCCTCTGCATCATCACTTTGAAGAGCTGGGATGGCCAGAAACAAGAATCGTTGTAAGGTTCTGGCTCATTGGATTGATTCTGAGCCTGGTGTCTTTGTCCACTCTTCGCATCCAATAGATATGTCTTCTTTTCTGGAAAGGAAACGGGTTCTGGTTCTGGGAGCCATGGGCAAATCCGGCCGAAGCTTGCAGGAGTTACTCTACGAGCTTGGATCCATCATTGCAATAACGGATCAAAACCAGGAAGGCAAACCTGCGGTGCCTGTAGAAATGGATCTTCGTCCTGAGCAGGGGCGATCCATTTTAGATCAGTTTCATCCAGATTACGTTGTTACAGCTCCTGGAGTTCCCCTATCGTTGCCTGTCTTTGAAGCTGCGCGAAGCGAAGGCATCCCGGTATACGGAGAACTGGACCTGGCTTTTCATGTTATGGAAGATCAGGGGAAGCATCCCTATGTGTTTGCTGTAACAGGTACCGATGGAAAATCCACCACCGTCAGTATGATCGAGCACATCCTGAAGCAATTACCTTTTGCTCCATCGGTGGTTGCCTGCGGAAACATAGGACTGCCTCTTTCGCAGGTGGTGCTGGACGGAGTTCCTGATATCCTGGTAGTGGAATGTTCCAGTTTTCAACTGGAATCCGTGGAGCATTTTCATCCCAATACTGCATGTATCTTGAATCTTGCGGCCGCACATATGGATCGATATGATTCCATTGATGAGTATGCCCAGGCAAAATCCAACATAGGCCGTAGGCAGGGCACCGAGGATCTGCTTCTAATTGCTGACGAATTTCCATATCTGAGTGAATTTGATCAACTGAATGGTCGGCTGGAAAGGCTGGATGTAGAGAGTTTTGGAAATGGCTATTCACCATTCCTGGATGCTCTTCGCATTCCTGGAAAGCATAATCGCTGGAATCTCTTGTTTGCATTGCGAATGATCCAGGATTATTTCATCAGAAACAGTATCTCCTGGGAGGACAACGCATCCGCTTTAAAAGAAGCCATCGCATCCTTCAGCGGTTTGCCCCATCGCATGGAGGTGGTGGCAGAGAAATCCGGCATTCTATTCATCAATGATAGCAAAGCTACTACCGTTCAGTCGGCGCAAATGGCCATGAATTCCTTCGCCGGCCGGCCTCTGCACATCTTGATGGGCGGGCTGGACAAGAAGGGAGATTTTACCTCTTTTCGAGCCAATGCTTCACAATGGATCTATCCGTTTGGACAGGCTGGACCGGCCATCCAGAAACAGACCCAGGCCACGCATAACTACGGCGATCTTTCCGCGGCTTTTCATGCTGCCTGTAGCGCAGCTTCCAGACAGAGTCCGGCCCTTGCCGCAGACGAAAATGATAAACCTGTAGTTCTACTGAGCCCTGGCTGTCCTTCTCAGGATCAATACCGGAATTATGAAGAACGAGGAAACCATTTTCGCAAGCTGGTGGAGGAATGGAAACCATGAGCGGCACCGGAACAGCAATCCCGGACTCCTCTGTGCGAAAACCGGATCTGTGGATTTTCCTGAATACTTTGATTCTGGGCGGCCTGGGTTTGATGATTCTATTATCTGCATCCGCATTGCAGGCCAATCTAGATCTGGATGATCCTTATTATTATGCCCGTCGTCAGGCAGTATTCTCTATAGCCGGAATCATTGGATTTTTTGTTATCGCACGCTTCTCTCCGAAAATGTTGAAGAAGCTGGCATTGCCCTCCATGCTGGTGGCCCTTGCATTACTGCTTCTGGTATTTGTCCCGGGAGTGGGCCGATCGGTGGCTTCTTCCAGGGATAGTTTCCACAGATGGATTGATCTGGGGTTCTTTTCATTTCAGCCATCCGAGTTTGCCAAGGTAGCTCTTGTACTCTATGTCTCTGCCATGCTTCTGGATCGTAAGGGGCAATTCGAACAATTTTCCCTGAAGGAGCTATTGCGATCCTTGATTCTGGTGGGATCGGTACTGGCTGCCATTCTTCTGGAGCCTCAGTACGGAACCACACTTACGCTCATCGCCGTCATCTCAATACTCATCTACGTGGCTGGATTTCCGGTGCTACGGCTGGTACTGCTGGGATTGTCCCTGCTTCCCATCCTGGCCATGTTGCTTGTGATGTGGGAGTATCGCTTCGAGCGATTCCAGGTCTGGCTCAATCCCTACGAATACAGATACTCAGGCGGGTATCAGTTGGTGACGGCCTTTCGTGCATTCGGCGAAGGGGGCTGGTTTGGAGAGGAACTTGCCTCTGGCTTTGGTCATAGATATCTAACTTTTGGCCATACAGACTTTGTACTGGCATTGTTTTCCGAGGATTTTGGTTTTGCAGGGGTAGTGGTTCTGATCGCTCTCTATCTGTGTTTACTCTGGCGGTCCATTCTACTGCTTCGTAAACAGAAAGATGAATATTTGTTTTTGCTGGGAAGCTCGGCCCTCACCATCCTATTTTTGCAGGTAGTTGTAAATCTAAGCGTGGTAACCGGCCTGATTCCCACTACTGGCATAAGTCTACCTTTTGTAAGTTATGGTGGATCCTCGCTAATTGTTACCTATGCTCTTTGCGGATTGATCTGGCAGGCAACGTCTCTTCCCGAAAGTTCTCTGCCCGCGCGAAAATCGCTGGGCTCCAGATTCTTCAAATCCAGATCCGAACCCGCTGCATCCAGCGCAGGGCCTGCTTCTGCATCTGTGGAAGCTGGCGCCGCTCCAGTGGGTTCGGCCATTGCTGGAACCGGGGCTGGTCCTTCCAGTGCTGACGCCGGGTTTCCCGGAGCTTTTGCCGCCGGTGGGAGCAGGGAAGGAGCCGGGTCTGGACGCAAGACGCGATCTGGATTCCGAGCCTCTTCTGAATCCGGCGGAAGTCCCATCCGTCGACCTCAGATTGGAGGAGAAGAGAAGCCCTTGCCTGCAGGCCGGGCCAAACTTTGATCGATTATGAATCCAGGAATTCTCGTAGTAGCGGGCGGCACCGGAGGGCATCTTTCGCCGGGCACTGCTCTGGCTGACCATCTTCATGAGTCCGGCCTGACAGTTGACTTCTTAAGCCTTAATAAGAATTACACATACCCGGATTTGAAATCCGCCAGCTATCCGGTGCACTTTTACAATGCGCCTTCTTTGAATGCTCGAAGAATAATTGCATTTCCTTTTCAGTTGATTGGCTCTATAGTTCGTGCATTTCCGCTGGTGCGCAGATGCGATGCCATTGTTCTTATGGGCGGCTTTCCCTGTCTTCCTGCAGGCCTGGCCGCGATGCTGCTTCGAAAACCAATTTATCTTTGCGAACAAAATGCAGTAATGGGAAGAGCGAATCGTCTATTTGCTCGATTCGCCCGGAATGTATTTTTAAACATGCCTCTTGTTGGACGAGATCATAGTCCGGACTGGGCTGTGCTGGGCAATCCATTGCGAAAGTCCTTCCTGGAAAAAACGAAACGGAATTCTGGAACTGCGAAAGGAAAGGGCACCGGCAAAGCCGTGACTGGTAAGAAAGGGCGAGGTCCTGCTGGCGATGCTACAAAAGCAATGCCGGATTTTCCTGCAGGGAAGGGCTACCGGATTCTTGTAGCCGGCGGAAGCCAGGGCGCCCGGCAGCTAAATGAAATGATACTGGATCTTGCCAGATCCCATCCAGCACTATTCAAGAAGTATCGCTGGGTGCTGCAGGCAGGCATAAAGAACGAAGAAACGGTTAAAAGGGAATTTCAGAATCTAAAGAACATCCAGGTGATAGGTTTTGATCCAGATATCCATCGCTTCTATCGCCAGGCGGATTTAATGGTCTGTAGAGCAGGGGCGGGCGTTCTTACAGAAGCATTCCTGTTTGGCCTGCCCATGATCCTGGTTCCCTACCCATTTGCTACGGACTCCCATCAAAAGGAAAATGCCATGTATGCGAAACTGGCCGGGGCTGGACTGTTGATTGATACTACTGAATCAGATAGTCAACCACTGGTGGATGCACTGTCCAGCTTGAGTGGCTCGAATATCAAAGCAATGTCTGCATTAAGCCGTTCTCTTGCCAGACCCGCGGCAGCAGAGGATATTAAGAATAAGATTTTGAGTGATTTGCGCCACTCATAAATACAGAAATGGCAGGCCACCCGGGCCTGCCGTTCGTCTTACTGCATTCCAGCAGGTTCTTTTTCGTTTACTTCGTAAACGTCGTAGTCTGATTTACGAAAGCCAGTAACGATGGCATCCGAGATGCCGATGTATACAGACTTTCCTGTTTTCATCACATCATAGATATGCTTTGCCATACCTTCGTTGGTTACGGAATAGGGATGCACTTTACCGGTTTTTTCATCCAGGTAAAGGCCTTCATAGGTTCCGATGAAGGTTCCCTGTTCATCCAGCTGCAGGAACTTCCCTTTGAAGGAGAACTGGCGAGAACCGGTCTGGTCTACTTTTTTCGATGGAGCCGGTTCCGCAGCAGAGGCTGAAGGCTGAATGGCCTTTACTATCTCGAAGTCCGTTTGCAGGCCCAGGTTTTCGATTCTATGAATGCGATACTGGATCAGAAAGCTTCCGTCTTTATTTTGCTGTAGAAAGTTCACCACTTCTTTATTTTCCGGGCGAACACTGAATTTGATGGTACGATCCACGGGAGTGTAGCACTCATAATCTTCGCGAGAGCACTCTTCGTCTTCGTTGTAGCCTGTGACGATCATCTCGCCCTCAAAGGAATCGAACATAATTCCCTGGCTTTCCAGTTTAGTGAGTTTCTTCACTACCATCCATCCTTCAGCATAGGTGCCGATGGCCATGGCTGGTGTGGCGCTTAGCAGCATAAATACAGCCGCCGTAAGTTTCCAGTTTCTCATATTGCGTTGGATTCTGTACCTCGCGGTTTCAGGATCAAGCAATTCCCTGGAAAAAGAGTGGTGTCCTGAAGCCAGACAGCGGACCTATCCGGGTGCAGTCTGCTTCCAGGAAAAACGATATGAGCACAGTATATCTAATCGGCATTGGAGGGTCCGGCATGTTGCCTCTGGCCCGGTTGGCCCTGGCAAGAGGGTACAGCGTCTGGGGATCGGATGCCAAACTGAGTCGAGAGGCTGTGGCGGATCTAAAAAAAGAAGGCATTTATGCAGCAGGTCCTCCCAGCGCCGGTAGAATCGACGAGATGGAAGGAGGACTGGTGGTATACAGTACAGCCATCTCCGAATCTCATCCGGAGCGCATGCGAGCTCATGAGCTCCATTCTCGAGGAAAACTGCGATTACTGCACCGCATGGATTTTCTAAATGAGCTGGTAGCACATGCCCCTCTCAGACTGGGCATGGCCGGTACCCATGGAAAGACTTCCAGCACAGCTCTGGCAGGCTGGATGCTGATGGAGCTGGGAAAGGATCCCTTGATAATTGCCGGAGGTAGGCCTCTGTATCTGGATCGCTCCATTCGTAACGGAGAAAAAGTGGCTGTATTCGAAACCGATGAATCCGATGGAAGCTTTCTTCGCTCCAATGCCACGCACAGATTGATTTTGAATGCAGATGAAGACCATTTAAACTACTACGGAGGATTCGAAAACCTTCAACAGGCCTTCCAGGAGTTTGCTTCCTCCGGAACCGTGATCTATAATACCGGAGATCCAGGTCTGATTCCACTGCGAAATAGTTCCCTTCCTCTGGAAGGATATTGTATCTATCCTTCTCGCGCGGAATGTATGCAAAGCGATGCATTTCTGGCCGGCTATTTTCCTGATCAAGACGATACCCTGGAATTCAGGATTCGCAGGCATCATCTGAAGTCCGCTTCAAATGATTTCGATTCAGCGGTGCCGGATCCTGGAGCACAAAATGGGCCCGCATCCAATGCGATTGCCGAATCCAATCCTGGAATAACCGGACAGCCAACCAGCGAGTTTGAAAAGTCCGAAGAAGAGGTATTCTATCGCTTTCGCCTGGGCGTTCCCGGCAGACATTTCGCATCCAATGCTCTGGGAATTCTGGGACTGGTACTGCTGGCATTCGATGACCTGGATATTCAAAAGTGCATCCAGGCTCTGGAAAGCTTTCCTGGAACGGAGCGAAGACTGGAATGTCTGGGGACGCACAAAGGAATGCCGGTCTACGATGATTATGGCCACCATCCTTCGGAGATCCGGGCTGTGCTGGATGCATTGACCCAGCGATTCCCGGGCCGGGAGATTCGAGTAGTATTTCAGCCACATCGCTATACCAGAACCAGGGAACTGGCATCCTCCTTTGCCGCCAGCCTTGCGCATGCAGGTCGAGTATTTCTATTGCCTCTTTATAGCGCCGGGGAGGAGCCTTTGCTGGGCGTGGACTCAGCCTTGATTGGCAGTTTCATGCCAGCGAATAAACCGGCCCATTTACTGGATGATGATGTTTCGCCGGTCTTTGAATCCCCTAAAGGAAATCCTATCGTATTGTTTCTGGGAGCCGGGGATGTTTCTCAAACAGCTCGCAAGCTGTTTCGCCAGACAGTCTAATCGCATGTTAAGCAAAAAAGTAGCTCCTGCCATGCGAATCATGCATTGCAGTGCTATACATGTGACGGTAGGCTTTTTGACTTTAGTTAAGAAGGAACTCCGGCCTTTTTTTGATTGCTCTTTTTAATGCGACATAATAAAGAAGGCACACAGGCGCGCTGTGAAAATCTTTCCTGAAAATATGGAAAGGAGGGAAAGAGACCTGTATCTGTTTTTCTCCCTGTCCTCGGCTGCATTCTTGATAGCCGGAATTTTGCTATTATTGTATCCGCCGGTGCCAGAAGGAAAGATAGAATCCCTGGAGCTTGAAGGAAATCGCCTGTTTTCGCATGAGGAAGTTCTGGAACTGGCAGAGCTTCGCCTGGGTCAGGATATGGATGGCGATTTGCTGGAGCAGGCTCTAAATCGATTGAAGAGTCATCCATACATTCGTGGCGTGGATGCCAACTTCGACGGTGAAAAGCTTTCCCTGGAACTGGATGAAGCCAGATGTCTGGCTATTCTGGAGACGTCGAAAGGCGTATTTGACATCGGTTCCGGACCTGTTATTCTATCCCGGGAGTTTCCCCGCTGCAGAGGAGTGCCATTGCTTCGCACAGATGTTCCCACTGATTTAAGTCTCAGTCAACCGCGCCTGCGAGGTTTTTTTCAGTTCTGGTCATTTGTAAACGAGCATTATCCTGAGCTTGTAGGTCGCATTTCCGAGGTGCGAGTTACCAGGTCTGGAGGGCTTACTCTCTATTCACGGGAACCCGGTGTGAGGATAGAGCTACCAGAATCACCCGGGCCAGCCGGAGCCACGAGACTTTATGCCACGGTGGGTTTCCTGGAGGATCAAAATATTCGCAGAGGACTCGTAGACTTACGAGGATCCGACGCCCTGGTGTTGCCCGGAAAATGAAAGAATTCTTAAGCGCCATAGATATAGGTTCCAGCCTGACTCGAGTGGTAGTGGGTCGGCTGGCCGATGAAAGCCTGGAAGTGGTGGGCGTGGGAGCGGTGCCTTCCAGAGGCGTTCGCGGCGGTGTAGTTGTTAATATCGAAAACGTAGTCCAGTCCATTGCAGACGCAGCCAGGGAAGCTGAGTTGATGAGTGGAATGATGGTGCAGGATGCCTACGTTAACGTATCCGGCAAGCATCTGCACGGGGAGAACTCTCGCGGCGTGGTTGCTATAACCAACCGTGAACGAGTGGTTACGGAAAACGATGTTTATCGAGTAATTGAAGGTGCTCAGTACGTTCGCATTCCGGCAGACCAGGAAATACTGCATGTTCTTGCCCGAGAGTTCAGTGTAGACGATCAGATCGGAATCAAAGATCCCATCGGCATGACCGGAGTTCGCCTGGAAGGAGAAGTTCACATTGTCATGGCGGCCAAAACGGCTCTGACGAACTTGAACAAAGCCGTTAACGGCGCCGGCATTCGCATGGTGGATGGCATCATGAGTTCTCTGGCCTCCGCTGAATCCAGTCTGTCTTCTGGCGAAAAGGATCTGGGAACGGTAGTAGTGGATATGGGCGGCGGTGTATGCGATATCGCAATCTATCTGGAAGGCGGTCTGTATTTTTCATCGGTGGTGCCATTGGGCGGCATTCATGTAACCCAGGATCTATCCATCGGACTGAAACTGCCCATGGACCAGGCGGAAATCGTCAAGAAAACCATGGGGTGCGCCAGAACCAGTCTTGTAGATCCAACGGACAAGGTAGAGTTGCCTGCAGTTAGTGGGCGTCCTCCGCGATGGGTTCTGGTGAAAGATATAGCGGCCATAATCGAACCCAGGATGACAGAGATATTTGAATTTATAGATGAGCAACTGGTGCGTTCCGGTAAGAAGAATGCGCTGGCCGGTGGCATTGTGCTCACCGGTGGCGCTGCTTTACTGGATGGAACGGTTAGTCTGGCAGAAGAAATTCTGGGACTGAATGCCACCGTTGCTTCTCCTGCTCAGGTAGGAGGATTTTCCGATCGGGTGGACAGTCCGGAGTATGCCACGTCTGTAGGACTGCTTCGCTTTGCCGCTCGCATTGGAGATGAAGGTGGAGCCCAGCAACAAATAGAGAATGAGGGCGGCCTGATTTCCAGATTGAAAAACTGGTTTCAGGAAAACCTTTGAAAGTCCGTCGGGGGCGACGGCAAGCTGGAAAGATCCGGCAGGCCACTGGTCGGGGAGGCCATGGCTGGAAAACAGGGAATGGTGTGGTTGAAACGGCAATTTTGGCCGTGTCGCCTGAAGGGCGTCAACTATAGATAAGGAAGTATGCTATGCTACAACTGGAAGACGAAAAGACCTCACCTACACTGATCAAAGTAGTAGGAGTTGGCGGCGGCGGAATGAATGCCGTGAATCGCATGATCGATGCGAACCTGAAAGGTGTGGAGTTCATCGTAGTGAATACAGATGAACAGGTCATTCGCCTATCGGCCGCAGAAGAGAAGGTTGTAATCGGCCAAAAAACCACTAGAGGTATGGGCGCTGGAGGAGATCCAGAAGTAGGGCTTCGTGCGGCCCAGGAAGACAGGGATCGCCTGGCACAGACTTTGAAGGGCGCCGACATGGTTTTTATTACCGCTGGTATGGGAGGCGGAACCGGAACAGGTGCAGCGCCAATCGTTGCCGAAGTGGCCCGAAGTGTGGGAGCGCTTACAGTAGGCGTCATCACTCTTCCTTTTCAAATGGAAGGGGCCCGAAGAATGAAGCATGCCGTTCGCGGCATGGAGGCCATGAAGGAACATGTAGATACTCTCATTACTATCAAGAATGACCATATCTTCAAGGTAGTGGATCGCACCACTCCGGTGGATGTGGCCTTTCGCATGGTAGATGAGATTCTTCTGGGTGCTGTGCGAGGAATTTCGGATCTAATTAACACTGCAGGTCTGGTAAATGTGGATTTTGCGGATGTGCGAAGCATCATGGCAGAAACCGGAGATGCCATCATGGGGTCCGGCGAAGGCATAGGCGAAAATCGTGTCATGGATGCTGTAAACCTGGCCATCAATAACGCTCTACTGGAAGACATGAATATTGAGGGAGCTACCGGAGTACTCATCAATGTATGTGGTGGCGAAGACCTGAGCATGGCTGAGTGGAAGGATGTTTCCGAACTGGTCACCGCGCATGTAGATCCTCAGGCAAACATCATCATCGGCCTGACCATTGATGAGGGGCTTAGAGATCGAATGAGAGTTACTGTAATTGCCACCGGCTTTGATAAGAGTAATTCTCGCAGAAAACCGGCCGGATGGAAAGGCTACAAAGAAGATGGACGAGTTCGTCCGTATCATCCGGTGCAGGAAGCGGCGGAGCAGGAATTGAAGGGCCGACCGGCAAGATCTGGTGGCATGCGGCCAGCCGAGGCTCAAGCAGAACCGGAGGCTCCTCCAGTAGTAAGCATGCGACAGTTCTATCGTGCGGAAGAAGAGCAGGCCGTGCCCCGGATGCAGGAAATCTATGACGATTTTGATCTGGAAGAGAGCGAACCGGAGCCCAGGCAAACCATGCCTGCTCGCAAGGTTTCCGGTGACGATTTTGGAAACTCCATAGCAACTCCTATGGATGCCGAGGAATACTATCGAACTGCGGGTAGAAACCGGGTTTCTGCCGAGAAAAAAAGAACCATCAGCGAGGATGATCTGGACATTCCTGCCTATTTACGCCGTAAAGGCTAACTATGGGTGGATTCTCCTATCTGGTCTGGCTCAGTCTGGGCGTGGCCTTGATTGTCCTGGAACCTTTTGTTCCAGGACTGGTGGTGATTTTTCTTGGATTCGGAGCATTGCTCACATCGGGCGTTGTGTTTTTCGATCTAATCCCCGGTCTGACCGGCCAGATGTTCTTCTGGCTTATCTCCTCAGGAATTATGATTGGCCTGCTCCGGGAGCAGGTGCGCAAGATCTTTCCTTCCCTGGAAAAGACCGAGGGAAGCGATGAATCCGAATATCTGGACCGGGAAGTGGAAGTAGTGGCCCTGGTGGATGGAAAATCCGATCGAGGCAGAGTCCGATTCATGGGCACCACCTGGAAAGCCAGATGTCAGGAGCCATCCGAGCAGATTCCAGCAGGTAGTTTTGCAAAAATTGCTGGACGAGACAATCTGACCCTTATCGTTTACGGAGCCCCCAAGGAGAACTGAGATGTTATTTTACAGCGCTGTAGCACTGATTGTTTTAATAGTACTGGTAATAAAAACCTTTGTTATTGTACCCCAGCAGCATGCCTATGTGAAAGAAAGACTGGGTAACTTTAATAAGGTTCTGCAACCCGGATTCCATTTTCTGATCCCCATTGTGGATCGAGTAGCCTACAGGCATATCCTGAAAGAGCAAACCATCGATGTACCTCCTCAGGTATGTATTACCAAAGATAATGTACAGGTCGAGGTGGATGGGATTCTGTATCTCAAGGTTCTGGACCCTACCAAAGCGAGTTACGGAATTAGCGATTATCGCTTTGCTTCCATTCAGCTGGCTCAGACCAATATGCGTTCCGAGATAGGTAAAATCGATCTCGACCGCACCTTCATGGAACGGGAGAATATCAACGAAGACATTATTAAAGCCGTGGATATGGCCAGCGACCCCTGGGGCGTGAAGGTGATTCGTTACGAAATCAAAAACATCATGCCTCCTCGTTCGGTGCTGGCCACCATGGAAAAGCAGATGACTGCTGAACGAGACAAGCGAGCGGAGATTTTCCACTCGGAAGGCGAGAGAGCTGCCACCATCAACCGTTCCGAAGGTGACCGTCAGGAAGCTATCAATATGTCGGAAGGGGATAAGCAGCGAAGAATCAATACTGCAGAAGGTAAAGCCAGACAGATTGAACTGATTTCCGAGGCCACGGCCAACTCTATTCAACTGGTGGCTACAGCCATTCAAAAGCCAGGAGGAAACGAAGCAGTCAAACTCAGAATCGCCGAGGAGTTCATCAAGCGATTCGGTCAGGTTGTGGAGAAATCCAGGACCCAGGTGGTGCCTCTGGGACCGGCTACCATTCAGAGTACGTTCGAAGGCCTGAAAGGCCTGATGAGCGGTCTGGAAAGTCCCAAAAATCCAGGAGGAAGACAGGGCTGAGCCTGAGTCTGGAGGAAAATCATGTTAGATACAATTGGCTTAATTTTTTACATCCTCTTTGGAATCTTTGTTCTATATAAGTTTGCCCGGGCCATTCGAATTGTTCCTGCCCAGGATGTTTATATCGTAGAGCGACTGGGTAAGTATCGCAAGAGTCTGTACGCTGGCTTCCATCCCCTGGTACCTTTCTTTGATCAGGTGGCTTACAAGCTCACACTGAAAGAAGAAGCCATTGATGTGCCTTCGCAGCTTTGCATCACAAAGGATAACGTCCTTATTTCTGTGGATGGTGTGGTGTACATGAAGGTTGTGGATCCCTATAAAGCGGCCTACAATGTAACCAACTATCGCTATGCTCTCATCCAGCTGGCTCAAACAACCATGCGTTCCGTATTCGGGCATCTGGATCTGGACAAGACCTTTGAAGAAAGGGAAACCATCAATGCTCAGATCGTAAAAGTGGTGGATGAAGCCGCAGACTTCTGGGGCATCAAGATTCTGCGATACGAAATCCAGAACATCAGTCCTCCAGACTCGGTGATCGATGCCATGGAAAAACAGATGACCGCAGAGCGAGAGAAGCGAGCTGTAATTGCTATTTCTGAAGGCGATATGCGCAGTAAGATCAACCGTTCCGAAGGTCAGATGCAGGAAATGATCAACCGCTCCGAAGGTGAAAAGCAAAAGCTGATCAACGAAGCAGAGGGTAGGGCCCGTGAAATCGAAGCTCTGGCCCAGGCGACAGCAATCGGTATTGAGAAGATCGCCCAGTCCATTACCCAGCCAGGGGGCTCCTCCGCCGTCTATTTAACTCTGGCCGAGGACTACCTTCGCAAACTGGAAGGCATTGCCAGCGAAGGCAATCAGGTAATCCTGCCCATGGATCTTTCCAGAATTGAAGATGTGCTGGATGGTCTCAGTAATTTCGCTCCAGGAAACCCGGGAAAATAGTACCTTCCAGTGGCTGGCTGCGCTGCTCGCTGAATAAATACTCAGTGAGTAGCTCCTACGGGCTGTTCGCCGATTAATTACTCGGTGAGCAGCTCCTACGGGCGGTTTGCCCAATAGCTACAAAGCGGGCGGTCTTCCTTTCTATTTACGGATTACAGACTGCTCCGGTTCTCCGAGCGGGCGATTCCGACTCTTCTCTGGCCGGGAGGCCATGCTATAGGCGGAGGTTTCATAAAATGAATCATATTTGCATGAAGCGTTCATTGCCTGCCACTTTTGCGCTGTGCTTTCTGCTAATCATCGGATGCACATCCGCAGATACCGTGAAGCAGGAGTCCCTGAGCTATATGCAGAATCGTTACGGCCAGACGTTTTTAGTCCAGTCCATCGACATGCAGAGAAATGAAGGTAACTGGGGCACCGCCCGGCTGCAAATGCAGCCGGAGGATCAACCGGAACTGCTTTTTCAGCTCAATTACAATTACTCGAATGATCATGTCATTTTCGAGAACTATCTAATACGTCTCTGGGAGAAGCAGGTGCAGATTCGCATTCATGAGCGATTTTCGCAACTTCGTGACTCCTCGATGCAGCTTAGAATTTCACGACGGAAGTCTCTTTCTGCGAACGGGCTGGAATTGCCGGTGGATCGCAGCCTGCAGGGTATGCGGGCCCTGGGAGAGCCTACCATCGCTATTGAATTGTTAAATCAGGCCGGAACTGCTGCTCCGGATTATTCAGTAATATCACAGCTCTTTCAGTTCCTGCGTTCCATTGGATTTCGTAAGGTCAGTCTGCGCCTGGAATATGGCCAGAAGGGAGCCCGTGGTAAACTTCTGGCACAATGGTACGGATCCCACAATAGCCCCGGAGTGCAGGATCTGAAACCTCTCTTTCGGGGGCCCAATGAGCCATCTCTGTCCAGTATTACCGAAGACGATTTTAAGCAAGCTTCAGAACTTCTGGCCGATGGAAAAAGCCAGAAAGCACTGCCTGTATTCGAGAAGATTGTGCAGACCTATGATTCGCCCTTTCGCTACAATCCGTATGTAGTGGCGCAGTCCGGAAACGTTTATGAATCTGCATATGAGGCGGGTCGAATTCTGATGCAGCAGGGGGAGAAAAATCGGGCCCTTTTTTACTTCAATCTGCTGGAAGATCGTCTTTCCTATGAGGAAGTACCGCTAAAGTATGCCTCCTATCTGAGAGTAATAGAACGGATGCGATAAATCCCTGTGTGATAATATGCATTAGAACGCCGGAAGAAATGGAATCGAAAGCACGGGCGGCCCGGAATAGCACCGATCTGCAGGTGGGAACTGGAGGACAATATTATAGTACAAATCCAGCTTAAAATTAAGCGAAGCGCCACCAGATTCCAGCGCTGCCGCAAACCCGCACCAGATTCCAGCACTAACGCAAACCCTGTACTCGCTATTCAGTCCTGTTCCTCTTTAGCTTCTCCTTCTCCAGCAAGGCCCCTGGTCGCAAACTTGAACAGCTTTTTCAGTTCCACATGATTTCCCCGGCCACTGTATCGCACTTCATCGAACATTTCACTTGTAATGCGAATTCCCCGGCCATGCATTCTCTTTCTTTCCTGATCTGTATGGATATTTCGTTCAAGCATCTGATTTGAATCGAACCCTGCGCCTTCATCGGAAATCCGCACAGATAGATGACTCTGATCAAAATCAAATCCAACCCGTATCTTTTTTCTGCGAATGGATGGATCCTGCAATCGGTGCCTGACCAGATCAAAGTATCGATCTTCTTCCAGCGCCTTGCTCTTCTCTTCAAAGGTAATTCCAAGGTTTCCATGCTCGATGGAGTTCATCAGCACTTCGCGAATTCCCAGGGTCACCCCCATGCGATCTTCTTCATCCAGACATCTGGATGCGGTTTCGGTGATGCTCTTGCTGATAGTATCGATGAGCTGAATATCGTTTCCAATTTCCAGTTCTCTCGAAGCAGATAGCACATACTGGCTGAGGACATCGTGCTGCATGGGAGATGCACGGCCAAATACAATGGGCCAGCCCAGATGAACGTAGTCCAGAACAACGTTTAATTCCATGATGTGTCCACCCCGACTTTGAAAGGGGAGAGTCATTTCAATTCTCCGCTTCGCTTCGGTCATGGACTTCAATCGATCCAGTAGCAGTTCGCCCTCGAAGTTAAATGCGCTGGAATCTTTACCCAGAAAATCCATTAGATTTTTGCCCACTATATCATCCGGCTCATAGCCCAGCAGGGATTTAATTCTATGGTTCATGGACCGAATGGTTCCGTCCAGTTCCATTGAAAAGATCATCTCAGGGGATGCCTCCACCAGATGCCTGTGTCTTACAGAGGCTTCTTCCAGTTCCGCTTCCAGAAGCTTATTCGCTCGCAGGATCTCCTCGGACATCACTTCGCGTTCTTTCTGTAGCTTTCTTGTTTCCGAGATATCTCGTGCAACCCCCAGATAACCCACGATCCGCTCTTCCTGGACGACAGGTGTAATGGACAGCATTACCGGAAATCGGTTACCGTTGCGGTGGATGTAGGTCCATTCTCGCTCATCCGGTTCCATGGTTTCTCTGCATTTGGCCACAAAAGCCTCGAAACCCGGGTTAATCATACGATCCAGTTCTTTGCTGAGTTCGATGGCTCGCTGGACTACTTCATGGGGATCATGAAAGATTCCTGGATCTGTTTTACCTACGATTTCCTCTTCGGAGTAGCCAAGCATGCGAACTGCCCCGGCACTGAATGTATGGATAGTTCCATTGAGATCTGTGGATATAAAACTGAAGTTTGCGCTATCAAAAATGGCTTTTTGCAGACCCAGGGATTGCTTGAGTGCGCTACGAATGGATTTTTCTTCCTTGATCCTTTTTCGCAGCTCCATTTGATTCATGACCTGAGTGGCCAGACGTTTCAGAAGATCCTTTTGCTCTTCGTTCAGGGTTCCGGGCTGCCGGTCTATGACACAGAGTGTACCTATGGCCTGACCATCCGGAGTAAGTAAAGGGGCGCCTGCGTAGAAGCGAATACCAGGATCCTCCTGCACCAGTGGATTGTCCTGGAATCGTTCATCCGCGCTTGCATCTTCGATTTCGAACACACCTCTTTCATGAATTGCATGAGCACAGAAAGACACATCCCGGCTGGTTTCCTGGATATCAATGCCCACCCGGGCCTTGAACCACTGTCTGCCAGAGTCAATTAATGAAACCAGAGATATGGGAACGTTACAGATGTAGGATGCCAGTCGGACCAGATCATCGAATGCCTGCTCCGCATCTGTGTCCAGAATATCGTAGCTGTAAAGAGCGGCCAGTCTTCGGCTTTCCTCGGGTGGTTGAGCAGGAACCTGCATGGGCAAAAATTTATGTACTCTACTCTAAATGGCAATGAAATTAAGTTAAGGAATGTCCTGATAGGATAGCCAGTTCCGTTTGAGTTCCATTTGGACCATACCGATCCATCCAGAAATCCCTCTGTTTAACGAATGACATAGAGACTGGAGCGGAGTGGCAGATCAATCTGGCAGGATTAAGTGTTCAGGATGAATGTTTGTCCAGGTTTCTTTTATCCAGTATTCCTTTCGCAGTAGTTTCAAAGCGTGGAGGAACCAGAAGCTTGATTTCTGAATAGCTACGTCCAGGTTGAGTCAGAATACTTCCCATAAATTCATCTCGAATTTCGGTGGGTATCCCTTCATCGTGCAACGCTTCAGCCCAGATTTGAATCAATGCATAGTTGGGGTTCTGAGCAACTACTACAGGTTCCGGATCGCTTTGAGAGCGTAGAGACTCTGCCGGTCGATCCTCTGTCTTTCTGTACAGGAATACAGCAACCCCGATAAAGGCGATGACGAAGGCCGGCATGCCACGAATCCAGCCCATAAACCATCCGGCAAGAGCCAGTAACACTATCATGGCTCCCAGGCTTCTATTGAATCTGAGCCGTATGAACCGAAAAAAGGCCCTGGCTTTTCGCATAGTCAACATTGAATCTAACTAACGCCGGGCGAGCTCAATCCACAACCACATAACCGCAGATGGCACCGATCATTTTTCCATCCTTGAACACCGGGGCGCCGGAATAGATCCTATCCTCTCTGCCCTGCATGGCTGCCTCGCAGGCCCTCTCGGTCATTTCCTCCGGGTCCAGATTTTCGGTAGGCAGATATTTTTCCTGGGGTCCACGGGGAGTGGCCTGGTAATGACTCTCCAGACAATTCTCTCCCTCTATACAGAACGGTACGGCATCGAAGGTTATTCGATGCTCGCCCATCCTTTCCACAGATGCAAAGGGAGGTAAATAGTAGAGTGCATTTTTACTATAAGATCGGCTGCGAACGTTGTCCATATATTCCAGCAATTGATCCTGGTCCGCTTCCTGGACTAATTCTTGTGCTCGTTGGGATATCATGGATTCTATCCTGTATCTATTCCAGGAGTTCGCCATTAGGAACCCCAGAGGTATAAGCGAGGCCACCAGCAACAGCCCGAGAATCAGCTTAATCGGAATCTCAATCCTTTCAATGTCGCTATCAGGATGCATTCTTTTTGTCCGAATAGTTCTCTACGAAGTGCCGAACGTATCTGGAAATTACAGCAAAGTTCAGTGTAATGCTCAAAGCCACAGAGACAATGAAAAGTGTGAGAACTACCATATGAATGGCATCCACAATGGGGCCATCACTCAGGGATTTTATTTCCAGGGCCTTTGCAATGCCGATGAAGATTTGTTGAATCATCAATGCAAAGCCCAGAATTACTGTGAGCCCTGTAATAGTCCTTTCCACTTTCTTGAGTGTCATAGTTGATCCTGCTATTTTTTTCTGGATTCTGGCAATGGCACAAATTCCGTTTCGCCATCTACAGCGGGGAATTCCTGATTCTGCCATCTTCGTTTTGCATTCTCGATCATTTCCGGGTCCGAATGCACAAAGTTCCAGTATATTTTTCGCTTTTCCATGGGATCTCCGCCCAGAAGCATAAGTATTGAACGTTCCCGGCTACGAATCTCCAGCGAAGCACCATTTTTCAAGATGATCATAGTTCCCTGCGAATAGGTCTGGCCCTCTGCTTCGATGGATCCCATGGCCACATAAACGGCCTGCTCCTTTTCCAGGGAAGGCACAGTCCAGGAAAAATCAGCATCCAGTTTCGTCTCTGCATAAAGCATGCGAGAAAAAGTTACTACAGGGGATTTATGGTTTTGAATCTCTCCTATCAATACTCGAACGGAGGCTCCATGTAAATCCAATTCAGGAAAGCTATCCGCGGGATGATGAAAAAAGGCAGGTTCATTGTCTTCGGCCTTCTGGGGCAGAGCCACCCATATCTGCAGTCCATGTAAGGTCTGGCCCGAGGCGCGAATCTCCGGCCTTACCCTTTCTGAATGAACAATGCCCGAACCGGCCACCATCCAGTTGATGGCTCCGGGTCGAATAAGCTGCTCGGAGCCCACACTGTCTCTATGAAGTATTTCGCCTTCAAATAAATAGGTTACTGTGGCCAGTCCAATGTGTGGATGAGGCAACACATCCATGCCGCTGCCTGGAGCAAATTCCATGGGGCCCATATGGTCGAAGAAGATAAAGGGGCCCACCATCCTTCTGTTTCTGGATGGAAGGGTTCTGCGAACCATGAAACCACCGCCGATATCGCTCGCTCGAGGCTCCAGCACCAGTTCCACAGGTCCTTCCTGTCCATCGTGGCGCTCGGTTCTAGAATCGTTCTCAATCATCTGTTTCTCCAGTGCAGGCTCCAGGGCTCTGCGAATCAGTCAGTGCACTGAAGATAAGTCCGATTCAGCCTCTTAGCGGTATATTTTCCGCTTTCAGGGATTGAATAATTGTATCCAGAATCTTCTGACTGTCTTTGCCAGAAAGAGTTTCGTTATGCCGGGATACACGGACTTTATAGCTCACCGCCATTTCATGAGCTTCCAGAGGAGCTCCCCGATAAATGGTCTTCAGCGAGATATCCTGGATTTCTGGAATCTTCAGATAGCGTACGATATCTACCGGTCTTGCGGTGGAATCCTTCTCGTTCAGAACAACCGTGAATTCAAACAGGGAGTCCGGCTGATTGCCCGGAGGACTGTAGAAGGACTGTCTGCTCTGAAAAGCGGCCCAGGTCTGGAGCAGATCGAAATCCAGATCAAACAGAACTCCAGTCCTTTTTAGTTCAAACCTGGCAGCGTAACCTGGATGTATAATTCCTCCATAACCCAGTAGAGTAGAGGTCATAGACTCGGGCATATTTTTTGAAGGCAGTAGATGTATCTCCAGCTCACAGCCGGGATGTAGATAGAACTGTTTATCCTGGCTATGTCTGATCTCATAATCTATATTAAGACTCTTCAAATAGGCTTCCAGAATGGAGCGCAGTTCCAGAAATTCTTGAAAGGCCGGCGAATCTACGGACATTTTTTCCTCGTCCGGCAATGCGATAAGGGATAGTCGATTTCTTTCCTGCGGCAAATCCTTCTCTGGGGTTCCGGACATCTTCTCCGGTGGCTCAAATATCCTTCCCAGTTCCAGAAGCCGAACAGAATCAAACCTGTTCTGATTCACTGCAGCCTGGCGAAGAAGACCGGGAATCTGCGAGAGTCGCATTCTATCCTGAGAAGTGTTTACCGGATTCAGGATCCTGAGCCCGGGTCCCCCATAGGGCTCGTTGTCTTTCTGTGAACAAAAAGAGTAATTCAGAGTTTCGTAGAAGCCGTGGCTGCGAAACGTGTGTTTGATCTGTTTTTCCAGGTTTCGCTTTTCGTTTAGCGGTACGGATACCAGTTCCGGGGCAGGGCCTTTTTCGGGAATGTTATCATAGCCATAGATTCGACCCAGTTCTTCAATGATGTCTTCCGGAATACTTACATCATACTGCGAGCGAAAGGTGGGCGCCGTAAAAACAAATTCCACCGGCAGGTCATCTGATAAAGTCGACGGTGCCGATTTCTTTTTGGCTGCACTGTTAGCGGTCTTTTTCTTCGCTGACTTTTTCGCATTTTGCGATTTCTTGCTTCCGGTAGCGCTTTTCGTTCCCGAGCTGTTTCTGGATGCAGCTCTGGAACCCGGGTCAACCTGGCCATTGATAGAAACTTCGAAATAGAGTCTTCGCATAGTATCTGCAACTTCATCGGCGGAGATGTCAAATCCCAGCCGAGTTCTGAGAAAGGAAAGGCTGGTCTTAATCTTATTTCTTTTTCCAGTGCTGTCTCCTGCCTTAACCACAGAGCCAAAGGTTGCCTCAGGACATAGTTTAGAAATAACCTGGGCCAGACGCTTCAGGCCCGGCACCATCTTGGCCGGGTCCTGGCCTTTTTCAAATCGTACCGCCGAATCCGTGCGATTGGGTAATCTGGAAAGGGTTCTGCGAATGAGCTCCCGGGGAAACGTTGCGGACTCCAGAAAGATTTCTGTAGTGCCCTGCGAAATGGCCGTTTCCGATCCTCCGATGATTCCTCCCACAGCCACGGGATGAGGCTTTTTCCTGGATCCTCCCTCTGCGAGGATCAGCACTGAATTTTCGGGCACTTCTGTGGATTGCTCATCCAGTGTATCTACAGAGACGCCTTTCTTTGCTTTGTCGATAGCAATGCTGTCGCATCCCAGTTTCTTTCGGTCGAATGCATGGTTGGGTTGAGCCAGTTCCAGCATCACATAGTTGGAGGCATCCACGATATTGCTAATGGATTTCTGGCCCACTGCTGCCAGTCTGGCTCGGAGCCATAGTGGCGATGGTCCTACAGTAATGCCGTCCGCTGAAAGCCCGGCATATCCCAGAGCTGCTTCATTGCGAATTTCAATTTTATAGGAAGGGATTCCCTTCTTTGCTGCCGGGGACTCAGTCTGCAATGGATCGAACTGCAGGCTGCGACGGTATATAGCTGCGATCTCCCTTGCGAAGCCAAAATGACACCAGAGATCGGGTCTGTGAGTGATGGATTTGTTGTCTATATCCAGCACTGTATCCACCACTGGAATGAGAGAGGAGACCGGCTTGCCCAGAAATTTCCCGGGCTGAACCGGTCCATTTTCCAGTATTAACTCTTCATCATCCAGAATCAGGATTCCATCTCGGTCAGGAAACAGTAGTTCTGCACCTATCTCAGATGCAGCACAGATCATACCGCTGGATTCTACTCCGCGAATCTTCCTCTTTTCAATTCTCAAAGGTTGTTGAGGATCTCCAATGCTGGCACCCACCGGAGCAAACAAAACATGGATTCCTGCGCGAACATTGGGAGCCCCGCAAATAACTTGAAGAGTTGTTTTTCCATCATTTACCTGACAGATGTTCAAGCGATCGGCATCTGGATGTTTCTCCAGAGACTCTACCCGGGCCACAATGAGTTTATCCAGATCGCCAAAGGCGGAAATAACCTCTTCTACTTCGCAGGTGGCAAGCGTGAGTTTCTTGACCAGGTCCTGAACAGGGATGTCTGTAACCTTGATGTATTGATTGATCCAGTTTAATGATAACTTCATAATTCTCTTCTATACTTTCGCTCTGCGGTTTGCCTCTGGTCGGAGGTCCATCGCAATTATTGATTCTAAAAACTTCCTGCTAGTATCGTATCTCTTGTTTTTCGAAACCTTCTTTGTATCCTGCCATAGAAGATTCGCATCTATCCCTTCTATTGGGTCCGAGTAAAATTTTCGCCTCACGTTTTTCTGCAACTGTGATCATGTGGATTGCCTGCATGGTTTTCGATCAAAAGGGCCGTCCGATTATCAATGTGCCTGTCCATGAAAGGCTTTGAAGAATCGCATATTTCCAGAAAGCAGATGGCGAATATCTTCGATCTTGTGGCGCATCATTACCAGTCGACTCAATCCCAGGCCAAAGGCGAATCCCTGCCATTTTGATGGGTCAATGCCTCCTGCAGAAAGCACATTGGGATGGACCAGCCCGCAGGGCATGATCTCCACCCAGCCAGAATGTTTGCATACGGAACATCCCTTGCCGTCGCATACCAGACAGCTGAAGTCCAGTTCAAAGCCGGGCTCCACAAATGGGAAATAACCCGGACGCAGCCGAACTTCCACGTCCTTCTCAAAATATCTGCGAAGGAATGTCTTCATTACATAGATCAGGTGAGAGACAGACACCTCTTTATCCACCATCATACCTTCCACTTGATGGAATGTAGTCTCATGGCTGGCATCGGTCTGCTCAAATCTAAATACTCGACCCGGGGCTACGATGCGAAAGGGCGGCTCCAGCATTTTCATGGACCGTACCTGTACGGTGGAAGTATGAGTTCTAAGAAGATTACCGCCTTCTACCCAGATCGTGTCCTGCATATCCCGGGCAGGGTGATCGTCAGAAAAATTCAAAGATCCAAAGTTGCTTTCATCGGTTTCCACTTCGGGACCATCCATTATGCGAAAACCCATGCTGGAAAAGATCTCTTCTACCTGATATTGCACCTCGGAGATGGGATGCAGTCCTCCGGCATGATACGACACGGGCCGCAGCACATCGAAGGATTCTTCTTCCAGGGCCTTCTCCATGGCCCGGGTCTTTAGATCGCTTTGAGCATCCTTGAAACGCTTCTCCAGATCGGATCGTATTTCGTTGGCCCTGGATCCAGCATGCTTTTTCTCCTCCGGGCTCAAATCCTTGATGCCCTTCAGGATTTCTGTAAGCTCACCCTTCTTTCCCAGAATTTCATGGTACAGGGATTCCAGTTCTGCCGGAGCTTCACAGTTCTCAAGTCCGGACACAGCTTTGTCATTTAGCGCCTGCAGGCGATCAAGAAGGGACATTGATAAAACGAGATCCTGAATCTGCCTGTCCGGTCCAGTTTTTTTGGAAAAAGCCTTGTATGGGCACTGAGGTCCGAATTTCTTGGCCTTTCGGGGAGCATATGGCAGTACCTAAGAGAAAAACATCCAAGCAAAAGACACGCTCCAGAAGAGCTCATCACGCAATCGGTAAGCCGAATCTGGCTCCATGCAAGAATTGCGGTTCCTTTATCATGCCGCATCGCGTATGCCCCACCTGTGGCTGGTATAAAGATCGCATCGTACTGGAGCCCCGTACTCCAGTTACCGGCGCTTAATCCGTAGCTTCAAATCCGCTTTATCTGGCAATTTACATCGGGTCCACAATCCGATGCTGGAATTGATGTGCACCAATCCGCCTGTTTCGGCCTCTTCGTGATTACATCCAGGGAGGCCCCTTTCTAGATCTACTAACTTTTCGACAATCCAGGCCCGCTCACCAGATTGTTCAGAATCTAAAGCGATTGACCCCCTGTGTATACATCCGTTCTATACGTACGTGAGCGTTGCTGTGGATACCATGAGCGGAGAGCTGGGCGTTGAGCCGGCAGTAAGCGGTGCTCTGGCAGCCGTCAGAGAATTTGGTGCCCGCGTCATCCTTGTCGGGGATCCCGATAAGATCGAATCCATCCTTGAAAAAAACTCCTACGATCGCGACATGGTGGAGATTGAAGAAGCCAGTGATGTAATTGGTATGAGTGACTCTCCGTCCCAGTCCGTGCGCACCCGCAAGGACTCCTCTGTGGTGGTGGCGGCTCGTCTGGTTCGACAGCAGAAGGCTATAGGATTCTTTTCGCCGGGCAATACCGGTGCAACCATGGCCGCCGCACTTATGGAGATGGGACGAATCCGGGGTGTGAGCCGTCCCTGTATCGCATCTCCCATCCCCCGGGAGGATGGGGGGACCACGATCCTGGTGGACTCCGGCGCGAATGTGGATGTTAAGCCGCAGTGGATGGTACAATTCGCCATCATGGGAGAACTGTATGCCCGGGAAATCCTGGGAGTGGACAGTCCAAAGATCGCACTACTTTCCAACGGCGAAGAAGAGAAGAAAGGAAATGCACTTTCCATATCTGCCTATCAGAGGCTGGCCAAACTACCTTACGATTTTATTGGAAACATTGAAGGACGCGACATCTACGGTGGGACCTCCCGAAAAGCAGATATCGTAGTATGCGATGGATTCATGGGGAACGTTCTTTTGAAAGCCACCGAGGGCCTGGCCGGCTCTATATTTACGATTCTACTGCGAGGCATTGCAGGTTCTTCCCTTGCAAGAACAGGAGCGTACCTGCTCAAACCTGTGCTGGAAGAAATCAAGCGTAGAATGGATTATACGGAATATGGCGGCGCACCACTTCTAGGAGTCAATGGGGCCTGCGTCATTGGTCATGGGAATTCCAATGCCAAAGCCTACAAGAATGCCGTGCGACTGGTGTGGGAATACTCGGAGAAAGAGATGAACCACAAGATCGAGACCTTGATACGCAAGCATGCTTGATGTATCAAGGAAGCGTGTTCCAACCGAATCTGTGCAAACCTCCGGGAATGAACTGTGGTGGTCTTCTGCACCGCATGCTAAAAAATACGTCATGACTTCGAGTAAAACCCTATCCATCATCTGTATTCTAATCGCTGTTTTGGGATGGTCGGTACTGCCGGGTTGTCAGGCCGAGTCAACGGAACCCAGAATCGAAGTTAAGACGGAAAACCTTTACCGAGATAAGAATCAGACCTACACCTATGTTCGAGGGGATCTGGAAGATTGCAGGAATCTAAGCATTCGATACCTGGAAGGTGATATAAAAGGTCATAAGACCTTTGGACTGCAGGTTGAAGTTATGCGAGGAAACATTCTGGATGGCCAGGCCAAAATCAATGTATTGCACGGAGACATTGTAGGAGGGCAGGGAGTTGTGGTAAATGTCCTGATAGGTGAAGACTTCACTGGAAAGGCCAAAGTACTCAAAAGAATTACAGAAGAAGAGGCTGGATTCTAGCACCATTCAGGTTTTTCGGTCTGGATTGCCTCCCTCCCAAAAAAACAGAGCAAATTTCGTTGATCTGATTTTGATCCCTGCATCCTTTCGCTCATGACCGGATCCCTTTTCGATTATTCTGTAGCAGGCTTTGGAGGAATTTTCTGTCTGGTCTGGGCTGCGGGATTGGCCATATCCAGCAAGGGACAGGCCTCTCGCACTGCGGTAGCCTTTGTTTCGATTTCTGGAATTCGACTGACCTGGGAAGCCTACTTTCTGTCCGGTCTTTACATCTCCCATCCCCGGGCCTATTTGATCTGCCTTCCTCTAATGTATTTGATCGGGCCCCTGATCATGGCCTACTACGATAGACTTTCCGGCAGAACCTGGTCGGTTTTTGAGTATCTGCATCTCAGTTTTCCGGTACTGGCAGCTATACCGCTTCTATGGTTGCCGTATGACCAGAGTTTGAAAGAACTGATTTCCCAGATATATGCTGCGGAGCGGACAACGGATGGATGGTTGCTGGTAGGCTGGGTTCTGGGACCCAAGATTCTGATCCTGGCTTATTCCCTGTGGATACCGCTTCGTCGTTCCGCCGAAGGGGCTAGAGCTCTTAACTCCCTTTCATCTGAGCTAAAGCCTTTTGCTCACACTTTGCTGCTCTATGTCTGGCTTATGATTCTGGCTGACATCGCTGGCTATATCTGGTCTATTCCCATTCTGTTTCGCGGTTCCGTGTGGTCCCATTCCCTGGCAGCCATTATGGTATACTGGTTTTCGCGCCATCAGCCATCCGCCATGCTGGAGTTTTCCGAAGCGATACAGAGGGTTCGCTATGCACGCAGCAAGCTTGCCGGTCTTGATGTAGAGCAAATCGTCATTCGTCTGAATGCATTGATGTCTGAAGAATCCTATTATGCAGATGAAGATTTAAGGTTGCCCGGTCTCGCGGAGGCACTGGACATTTCCCCGCATCAGCTATCGGAATTGATGAATTCACATCTGGATATTAGCTTTGCTGAATTTGTAAACCGGCATCGTGTGCAGGCGGCCTGTCAGCTTCTGGAGCAGGAGGCAGACCGAAGTGTCCTGTCCATAGCACTTTCTGTAGGTTTTAACTCCAAGTCATCCTTCAACAGGGCCTTTCGCCAGATTACAGGTCTTACTCCAGGGCAATTTCGCCAAAACAAGCTTTCCGGTTAGATACCAGCAAGATGAAACGTCCGGCATGGGCCCGGAAATCTGGTGCAAATTATAGAATCGGTCGATTTGCCGGTTCAAACGTGGTATAAAGCAGGAAGTTCTAAGGCCGCTGGTATTCGGTAGCGGTCGCTGGTGTTCGGAAGCTGCCACGGCATTCGGAAATCGCCACGGGAACTGGACTAACTGAGGAGAATTAAAATATGAATGCACTGACTATATGCTATCTGGCTGCAGGAGTTTTCTTTCTGGCCGGCCTTCTTTCCGGGATATGGAAGTATTCTGGAATTCTGCGATCGGAAGAGGCTGTGGCCCCGGAATACGTCAACATCCTGCACAGAGCTTCACTTCTTTATTCTTTCGCATCAATCCTGCTGGCGGAGTTTGTGAAGCTCAGTTCTTTGAACGAACCTCTGGAGCTTGTTGCCGTGATCTCTGTTATCGGATTTTTTGCCTTCGCACAGATTACCTATCTAATACATGCATTGTTGGGGGATACCGACAATCAGTTTCGCAAGCCCTATCAGCTGGGCCCGTTTCGCATGCCGGGGATAATCATCCATGGTTCCATGGTGCTTCTGATTCTTGGTGAGGTGGGAGGATTCGCCATTCTGTTCTATGGATATCTTCGCACCGTGATTTAGAGGATTGGAAGGTCTGGATCGTTCATTGCCAATCCAGAGAATAGCATTAATGACAGCAAGAAAGTGAGGTAGGATCGTTCGAAGAATGGTTCGAACGATCCAGCTGCGACTAAGGACGCTTCCTCATAGAGGCGGTAATGCTCTGGTCCGCCGCGATGGATGCAATTCTGAATGCGGGAGAAAGTCAGCCATATCTGAGAGTGCGCAAATGTAATTCATTCATACGGTAGCGCAGGCGCAGCCCGGGTTCTGGAGTTCAGAGCGAGATCGAGATGAGAAAGAACTGGAGCCAGAGTTCTACGATGTTTGCAGGTCTGTGACTTTGGAACTGCAGCTTAGAAGTGTATCTGATAGCCTGCGCCCATGTAGGTTTCTGTAAGCCTTCTTTGCTCCGGGGAAAAAGCGGATACAGAATTCCATTTAAAAGGGGCACCGGATTCGGGTTTCAGCGATCGGGGTTCGGCCACCAGAGCCAGACCATCCGGAGAATCATGGGTAAATACATCCCAGAGGTGGTAGGCATATATTAATCCTGCAATGCCAGCCGCCACATAGCTATTGTTTTTGTAGGTATTGTACTGGCTACTTTTCACATCCGACTGAAAATACTGATCCGCTCTGAGCGCATTAAACTCATTGGTGGATAGGTTGGGCACCACGGCATTATAGAGCAGTGGATTGGACAGAACCTGATACGAGAAGTCGTCGGTAGCGGCGGATGCCAGACCGTTGGCCTCATTGGCATAGTACAGCGAAGCAGCGCCAAAAAATAGAATTCCACCGGAGATCAAATACCCTTTCCAGGTTTCGCCTCGTTCAAACTGGTTGTATCCAGGAATCAGCCAGGTATAGCCTGTGGGCATCTGAAGATCAAAATCAGGAACAATCGAAGGCTGACCTACGGAGGCTTTGTCCCCATCTATGATTAGCGCGGATTCTACTCGATCAGGATCTCTTCCTGGATTCTTTGCTTCAATGTCTACCTCAGCCTGATTTCCCAGAGAACTGGTATCTACATCCAGGGCAACCTTTCCATCCGGCAGCAATTGCTTTCGCCAGATCTTTACCTTCTTTTTGCCGGAGCTGGCTTCGAATTCTGTGAACTCATCCAGGTTTTCTCCGGAAACAATCACTCGAGTGCTCTGTCCCGGCGTATGATCTCCAAGGGTAAGCTCTTGCATTCTGGGATCTTCGGTTTTGACCAGGCGAAAGGTTTCCCAGGGCGACCAGAAGGAAACCTTGCCAAATTTATTTACAATACCGATTCTACGCTGGTACCGACCGGGCTTAAGTTTAACTTCGACGCTGGGCTCCTTCAGTCCTTTGCGATCGATGAGCACTCGCCCCTGTAAATCTGCCACCTGGAAGATATACTCCTGGGCAATCTTAACAGAGGTCCATTCCATCAAAACGGATAGATTGGGGAGATTGGGATTTTCCTGGCGACCCTCGATAATCTTTTCATCGGCCGGGTTTTCCGTTTCTGCTCCCAGGGGAGCGACCAGAGAAAGCAGAGAGATGAGAGATAGAAACAGTGCTGCCCATAGCTTAACCGTTTCTGAGTTTTCGCGGGGGCTATTGGCTCTCGCTTCAGAAAGACTTCTGGGCCCATTTAGAAGCCATTGCCCGGAGACCTTTTCAGGTCCCGAGCCCGATCTGTAGTTCAGGAGATTCATCGCTATTTGAAGATTACCTCTGGTGTAATAAACTCCGGTTTCTTGTCCAGTTGCAGAGAAATTCTAAATGCGGCCTGCCCTGGTTCCCCTTCCAGGCCCGGTGCATTGGCTTCTACTGTGTATCGGAACAGGGCGGTGTCCAGCATGCTCAAATCCTTGAATTCAAAGGCAGTACCTGCTACATTTCTGGTAATTAAAAGTCTCTGCCCGGTGCCGTCCATTATGTAAAGTTTGATTGTGTAGCTTTGTGCACCCTCCACTGGCTTCCAGCGAAAGGTAATCCGGTCCAGATCTGTCATATCCACCGTGGACCCTGGTACAGGGTAAATCAAGTCCGGTTTATCCAGCTTTCGCTCAATCTTGAAATTCAACAGTGCCGATTCTCCCAGAAGGTCTCCATCGGAGCTAAGTCTCTGAACCTTCCAGTAATAGGTGCCCTGTTCCAGACCGTCCAGGAAGGCGGATCGGTCCCCGGTTTCTGTTGTTCGAGCCCCATCCAGATTCGCACTTCTGGAAACCAGCAGTCTGTATTTTCCTGTGCCCCCTTTCCATGCGAATCGAACCTGGACTTCTGAAGCCAGCGAAGTGAGGCTGGCTCCCGGAGCCGGTAAGACGGTTTCCAGCACTTCCTTTTCCGCTACCTGGAACTGGGCTACTCTGGAACTGAATCCGCTGCCGCTTAACTTCCAGTAATAGGTTCCAGGGGCAAGGGGGCCTGTGTATCTGTAGACGTTGCTTCCGGCGGTTGTGGATGTGATTACATTCTGGAAGTTGCTATCCGAAGCTAGCTGAAAGTTAACTGAATCGATTTCAGAATCCTGCTTCCAGCTGAAAGTAAGACCGTTTCGCTCAAGCATGGCCTGCACAAAAGTGGAGTTAACAGGACTCAGTGGAATCGGGGCTGCGATATTCTCCTTTTGCGATACAGAGAAAGACCCAACGCCGCTACTGGATACAGAGCCTTCTGTGGAGCTTACAGGCTGAATTTGCCAGTAATAGGTTCCTGGTCCCAGGTTCTTTGTGATGCTGTTTACTACGAGCTGCTCGCTAATGATTGGATTGGATAAATTCTGATTCTGAGATACTACGATTCGATAGGAAGTAACTCCATCAAGGCGTGACCAGAGAAACTGTACCGGCGGAGGGCTGTCTCGATAGGTAAACTGACTTCCTCCCAGAGGCATTTGCAGCACCGGAGCCTGCTGCTGGTACACCGCAAATCTTCGGACCGGAGAAGCTTTGCCATCTTTTATTACTCTCCAGTAATAGATTCCCGGTCCAATGGCGGCGCTGGCATCTCCTCCGTTACGAGGGGCCTGGGCAACAATACTGGCAAAGCCGCGATCGCTGGCTACTTGAAGAGTAACTGCTCCTTCGGATTGCCACTGAAAGTTTACTGCCTGTCGGCTCTGGTTGGTAAAAAATCGGGACTGATCGGCCGGGGATACCAGGGTTAATGGATTCTTTTCTACTTTTACCTGATTGCCATCCAGGCCGGCGGTTTCGTTTTCGCCTACGGTCTTTTCTTCGTTTCCTCTGGTTAGCTTCGCTTCGCCCTTCTGAACCTGTAGCTCCAGATCGTCTTCTTTTCCGCTAATGCGTGCTTCGGAATCGGAAAGGCTGATGGTGCTGTCGCCGGATTTGATCTCCAGATCGCTGTCGCCGCTAGCTTCTGCCTGCATGGAACCATAGCCAAAGTCAATAGCTGGCTGATCGGAGGTGAAGTTCAACACTATCATTGTATTGTCTTCAAGAGCGATCTTTGTTCCGTCGTTTAACGTGATGGTGGCTTCCGAGTCATTTGCGGTGCGAATGGAGTCCATATTGTACACTGCCACGCTGGCTTCCATTCCCTGCCATAGCGTGGTGCCCGAGTATTTTCGTTCGGCGGTTCTTCGCTTGAACGTAAGGATACCTACCTGCTGTCTGTTCCCTGCATCCAGACCGGTTGTAAAGTCCAGATACAGGATTCCGGAAAGAAGCAGTAATAGGAGTATGGCAATAACGGTGAATGTCCAGTCACCCTTCGAGAATTTCATACTTCTCTTCGCCTTCCGATTCTACAACGTCTCCGGTGGGGCCCTTTCCTTTAACTTCGATGTCTGCCATTTTGCGCACTTCATCCAGAGAGCCGGGACAATTGGGATCATCCTTGCGGCCCAGAACAAAGTAGATAGTCTGAGGTTTCTCTTTTCCTTTAACTTTGATGGCCGGCATTTGCTCTACGTTGAAGATATCCTTTACCTCCTCGTAGCTATCTGTGGATATCAGAATATCTGTTCCAAATGGCTTGTTCAATGCTTCGATTCGGCTGGCCAGGTTTACTGTATCTCCAATAACAGTGAATTCCAGCTTTTGTTCGGATCCAATCTGACCGGAAATTACCGGTCCGGAGTTAATTCCGCATCCAAATCGCGCGATTGGTTTTCCTCTTTCCCGGTTTCTTACATTCAGCTCAATCAATGCGGCGCGCATTCTTAGAGCTCCATTGACTGCATTCTCGGTATCGTTTCCGTGGGAAACTACAGCGCCCCAGGTTGCCATGATGGCATCGCCAATGAATTTATCTACGACACCCCTGGTTTCATCCACGCAGGCTACCATTGCGGAGAAATATTCATTTAGATACTCCACCACCTCTTCCGGCTCCATGGTTTCGGACATGGCGGTAAAGCCTCGCAAATCGGAGAAAAATACAGCGGAGTGTTTCTTTTCCCCACCAAGCTTGATTTCTCCCTTGAGAGCTTTTTCTGCGATTTCCTTGTTTACGAATTTACCGAATGCATCTTTCATTCGCTCCCTTTCCTGAAGTCCGCTGGCCATCTTTAAAAAAGAGGATGTCAGTACTCCGACTTCATCCCTGGTTTTGGGTTTGAGTGCGAATTCATATTGCCCTTCTTCAATTTGCTGCGTGGCTCCTACCAGTTGTCGCAGCGGAATGGAAAGGCTTCTGGCATAGAAATAAACAACAAGCACAGAGAGAATGAGCACAATGCCCATAATGATGAAGTTTCTTCTCTGGGTCTGATAAACCTGGGCCATGGCCACCTGTTCTTTCACTACGGAAATTATGCCCAGGCTGCCCAGGTCCAGCTTCTTGAAGGAGCCCAGGTAGGTTTCTCCATTGTAGTCGTATCTGGAAACCTGGCTGTTTACCTTGCTTTCCAGCATGAACTGTACAATAGGAACATCTCGCATGGATTGAGCAGAAAGTATTAGATCGGTTTCTCCATGAGCGATGATTTTTCCATCGCCATCCACCATGTAGATTTCGGTTTCTTCGCTCTGTGTACCTTCAAAGCTTTCGGTAAATTTTCGCGAGTCAATGAACAGTATGACTGCCTGACCTGGATGCCCTTCCAGGGGAAAGCTAAGAGCCACTACAGGGGTTCTTAAAGCCGGACTGATATTCTTGACCAATGTCGCTCCGGCAGTGGAGGGCAGAAACTCCTCTGCATAAACAGGTAATTGTGATTTGATCTGCTGAGTATCCAGTCCGCGGTTTTGCAGGGCCGCTTCATTGAATATTTCATCTTCGTACTTTAGCGACAGATTGTCCCGGCTCACCACTCCAAGATAGAGCACGGAATCATTGTTCTTTAGAAATACGTTTTTTCGTTCGGCAGGGATGGATCTTATCTGCGTAGGTCGTTCATCCCTGATGCTGGAGACCGGACCCAGTTGCACCGAGTTCTCCGCATCCTCGGCTTCGCCTCCGGTAACCGCAAGCACAGCTCTGTATTTGAAGTTCTCTACTTCTGATAGAATCTTTTGACCGATCACCGATGTAATACTCAGGTTCGTTTCCTGGATCCTTCTTTCTGTATCTGTGCGAAAGAAGTAAGTGGCCAGAAAAATCATGCCTGTAAGCGAGGCGATTAGCAGACCGCTGATAATTCCTATCAATTTAACCCGAATGCTGATTCTGGATTCTTTAACGGCAACAGGGGCTACGGGCGCTCCGGCTCCTCCATCGCTGACCGGTACTGCCTCCAGAGCAGGGGAGGCGGTACTTTTCGAATCAGCGGGAGCTTCCTTTTTTACGGCGGGAGCTTCCCGAATTTCTGGTTGTGCCTGAGTTCTGGTTTCGGCTGTTGCATGCGACTTTGCAGTGCTGTCCACAGCTTCCGCGTCCGGCTCCCCGGATCTGGTCCGGGCTGAATCGGTGATGGATTCAGTGCCCGTTTCCGGGACGTGCTCTGCTGGAGCGGTAGTGGATGAGGCCCGGGCTACATCCTGAGATTGTGGATGTCCGTTCGAGGCGCCCGTAATCGGTGAATCCGAGGTTCCTCTGGATTCCTGGTGGCTTCCCTGTTCGGTCTCTGGATGCATCCATTCCAGAGCCTGGCGCACAGTAATGCCCTGTCTGCGACGGAGAAGTTCTGCCACGGCAGGTTCAATTAATTCTGCCGTTTCAGGATTACAAAGGAAGATGGCGGGCCGATGATCGATAGTATCCAGCACGGATAGATCCATGGTTTCGAATCGTTCGTTATCCGGAATGGTTTTGATGAGAAAGCCTTCTGCCTTCAAAATTGTCTGGATTCTATCTCTGAGCGAAAGAGCTTCTACTTCCGGGATCAAGACAGTCTTGATACCGTTCATTTTCCAGCGGCGCATTTCCTGGAGTAAGGCAAAGTCCGGATCTCGTGCCAGGAATCTAAGGTTGTATTGTATATAGACGGCACCTGCGCTGGTCTCAATGACTTTCATGATTCTACCTTTCGCTTCTTCCCGGTTTACTTCAGGCTGGTTTGCCGGGCCTTCCTTCTTTATGGCCTGAATTTTCTTTTCCGTCTGTATGCATGACCACGTTCACAGCTGCTGGTTTTGCTGCCCAGATTTTTGTCTCTATAGCGACGGATACAGAAGTATCGCGGCCCATATTCACAATTCTATTATCGGACGGTTACGAGCTCAATTCTATGGAAGGAAATTACATTTCTGCGACTGCTAGCTTGCTTGACCCTGGATTCGCTCTGGCAACCCTGACCAATCAAAAAATAGGAGAGAATCATGGTTGATCTGAAAGGAAAAGCCGCCGTAGTAACCGGTTCTGCCCGCGGAATTGGATATGCCATCGCTGATCGCTTGGCCGAACTGGGAGCCGACATAATCATTAACGATATTAACGATGATGCGGCCAAAAAGGCTGCAGAAGAGATTGCATCATCTCGCGGCGTGAAAACCGGACATTTTGCTGGAGATATTTCTCAGCAAGAACCGGCCGAACAACTAATCGAAACCTGTATTTCCACTCTGGGCAAAATCGATATTCTGGTGAACAATGCCGGGATTACAAAGGATACCTTGCTCATGAGAATGAAAAAGGAGCAGTGGGATGCCGTAATCGGTGTAAACCTCACCGGAACCTACCTGTGTACTCAGGCTGCCTTCAAGCAGATGATGAAAGCCCGGTCCGGCAGTATCGTTAACATCAGCTCCATTGCTGGAGAAAACGGAAACCCCGGTCAGGCCAATTACTCGGCTTCTAAAGCAGGAGTAATCGGATTTACCAAGACTGTGGCCCTGGAAGGCTCCTCCCGAGGCATTCGTTGCAACGCAATTGCGCCGGGCTTTGTAAAGACCGATATGACGGATGCCATCCCGGACAAAATTCGTGATGAGATGGTGAAAAAAATTCCTCTCGGTCGCGCTGGAGAACCTCTGGACATTGCAAACGGTGTAGCGTTTCTGTGCTCGGACATGGCATCTTTCATTACGGCTCATGTACTCGACATCAATGGTGGAGGTTTCCGTCCGGAGTAAAAAATTCTACCCGGTCGAAAATTTTTTCATTTTTCCACTTGCGTCGAAGATGGCCTCAATGAAGGTTGCGAGTGCCGATTCGCATAGCGAATCTAAAGAATCTTAAAGAATGGAGCAAAATCATGGCTGATTTGCTGGAAAAAGTAAAAGGTATCATC
>MDSW01039666.1_pt1 | contig 73282 bp, 70 predicted proteins | sample 811171 | NCBI WGS metagenome assembly MDSW01 (sample SAMN05326641, study PRJNA326480) | marine metagenome | isolation source: seawater | place: Atlantic Ocean: North West | collected 2012
GTATGGCCTGCGCCAAACCCCTGGCTCCTGAACCAGACCTGACCGGCAGAATGGGTCAACCTATTCACAATTCACTCTAGATAAATCCCCTCGCGCAACATCACTCGCCTAAACGATCAAGAATTGCACTTACTTGCCCCACATAGCTGCCGCCAAACAGCCGCACATGCACCAAAAGCGGATACAGCAGATAAATTTCCCGCCGGCTGTCAAAAAACTCCTGGTCCAAAGGTCTGAGCGCCTGATAGGTCTCAAAAAAATATCTGTCCACTGTGCCGAATAGGGTCATGAACGCCAGTTCGATTTCCGCATCACCGAAATAAAGCGCCGGGTCCACCACCCCCGTGATTCGCCCATCCTGCGACAGAATGTTCCCGCCCCACAGATCCCCATGCAGCAAAGAAGGACGCGGCACATGCCCCAAATAGAGTTCCAGCCTGTCTGCAAAATCCATCAGACGGCGATGCACGGCTTCCGGCAACTTCCCCGCTGCCCGGGCCTCCTCCGCCATGTATTTCAGGCGCCGCTCCCGAAAAAAGGTCAGCCAGTCCACTGTCTGTCCATTGGGCTGGCGGAGCGGACCGATCACCGTATCCCGGGCGAACCCAAACCTTTCCTGACCAATATCGTGCAACATGGCCACCAATTCCGCCAGGTTGCGCTGGGCCATCCGATCAGACGGTCCCGGGCAGCCCGGCAGATACTCCATCAATATAAAATCCTTTTCCACCAGGAACAGTTCCGGAACCGGCAGAGCAGTCCTGTCCCTGAGATAGCGCAGCATAAAAGCCTCGCATTCCAGGCCCGCTCCCTGTTTCAGCACCACTTCCTGGCCATTTTCCAGCATCAGCAGGGATAACTGCCCGAGACAACCGCCGGACAGGCTTTTTTGCTGCTGAACGGGAGAGGAAAAGACTTCTTCAATGTGCTGCCGTATCCGGCTGTCCATCGTCGGCCTCCGGTCCAAAATTCTCAGAAGTAGTTTCAGAACTACTTTCAGAGATAGGTTCATTTTTATCCGCCTTCCGCGGTGGCGACCAGCCGTCAAGCCAGAGGGGGACCGGCACGATTTCCGGGGGCGCACCATTTTTATGAAACCAGCTATCCACCACGTAATGCCCCCCATCCCTTACATGCCCCTGCGCATCCAGCTCCTGTATCGTGGCCGAGTTGTGGGGCCAACCATCCAGAAAATTGCCCCGACTCACCGGTTTCCCCAGTCGGTGCCAGCGTATCAGGCCGGCCTGGCGCATCAGATAAAGATAGGTAGAGGTATTAAAGGCCTCGTCCACACAATCCATTTGCCCGCGCGGCGCCAGATTGAGCAAACGCGCCCGGCCTTCATCCTTGGCGGTACCGCTTTTCGGACCCACCAGCTTCTCCATCAGGGCAATAGCCTGTTTGATTTGCTGCCGTTCTTCGGCCGGGCTTTGCGCCGCCGGCGAAAAGGCGCCTTTGACCCGCTCCCATTCCCCGGGCGCAAGTCCCACCGGCACATAATACCGGCACCCATATCCATGACAGACAAAAAACCGCTCAGGGCTCTTGAGCGATGCCTGATGATGATTCAGCTGTGCCCGCGATCCGCCGGCACAGGCAGACAGCACCATCACCGCCATCAACAGGCTACTCCACAGGAGATTCTTTTTGCAAGACATGGCAAATTCCCGGCAAATTCCCGTTGTCCGTCTTCCCGAACGCCTCTTCCGTCTTTCAGTTCCGCTGACTGATTTCAGTCACAATACTGCTCGAAAAACACGGCCGCCACACGATTATGCCAAGGCGAAGGGTGATCCTGGGTATGAAACCCCAGATGCCCACCATCCTGTGTCAGAAGCACGCTCATGGTCATGTCTTCGGGCCAAATTCTGTGCCGATAATCTTCCACCGGAATCCAGGGATCGTTTTCTGCATGGATCATCAGGGTCGGGACCCGGACCCCAATCAGGAAATGCCCTGCTGACTGGCTGGCATAATATTTATCGGCTCCGTCGAACCCGTGAACGCGGCTTACATAAACATCATCAAATTCATAAAGGGTTGCGGCCGCAAGTGCCGCCTTGACCACCGCTTCGGGGTGATGATGTTTCGACAATTTCACCTGTCGTTTCAGTTCCTGAAGAATATAGCCATGATAGGAACTGTTGCGGCTTTCCATGATTTTCCGCTCTGCCGCCTTCAGGTCCAAGGGGGTTGAGACGGCAACCGCGGCCCGGATCAGAGAGTTTTTTCCGGTCAACCCCAGATATTTCAGCATCATATTTCCGCCCAGCGACAATCCCATCACAAACACGCCCTGCATGCTGTATTGTGCGGGAAGCTGTTCAAGTACCGCCACAAAATCTTTCGTCAGGCCCGCATGAGTGGGGCCGATGCTGGTTTCTGCCGACGGTCCCGCCCCGCGCAGGCTGAGCCGCAGTACGGGAAATCCCGCTTCGATCAGCGCAGCTGCACTAGAGACCATACTGGCGGCTTCTTCGCTACTGGCCAGACCGTGCACCAGGATCACCAGCGGTTTTGTCAGCGCCTCTCCTTCTGCCGAACACCTGTGCAAGGCGCCGACAATCTTCTGCCCCCCCTCAATCTCGAAATACAACCGTTCCCCGGCATCGGCAAGGGTGCGAGAGGGGCCAAGAATGGTATGGCGCATGGTCTGCAAATCAGCCCCGGCCCATTTTTGGCTGACGATAAAATCCGGCAGCCGCACATCGCCCAATGGCGATCCCAACAGGTTGTATCCCCGGTTATTTTCGTTCATAACCCTGATCTTCCCCCTGGACCTTGTGCTCATAGGTCACCCAGCGGGTTCTTTTGCCGAATTGTTCGTAAAAGGCATGAGCATCCGCCCTATCTTCGGCCGTAATCCAACGGATGACCGTGCAGTTCTGCACCTCGGCGATTTTTTCCACCGCTTTCAGCATCACAAGGCCAATCCCATGACGGCGGGCCTCCGGGGCCACATAGATATCATCCAGGAATATGCCCACCTCACCGGCCAGGGGCCTCAGGAATCTGCGGTAATGGACAATCCCCACCGGCTCTCCCTCTCTGATCGCCGCGATGCCCCGAAGTTCGGTTTCGTGCCCCCCCAGCCAGTCCCATACCACATAAAGCTGTTCTTCCGTCAGCGGTACACCGTAAGACTCCGCATACCCCTTGTAAAGCTCTGCCCATTGATCAAAACTCAACTGGCGTATTTCAACGATTTCAGTCATTTGCGCTCCCTGCTGATGAGGCTTAAAGATATAAATAAAAAAGCCGCCCTTCAAGATAAAGAGGGACGGCCTTTTCAAGAATTAAACGGTGCGTTTTAGAGCGCGCCGTCGCGTTCCAAACGTTTACGTTCAAGCTTGCGGGCGCGGCGAATGGCAGCGGCGGTTTCCCGGGCCTTCTTTTCAGAAGGTTTTTCGAAAAAACGACGCATTTTCATTTCGCGATACACACCCTCACGCTGAAGCTTCTTCTTCAACGCGCGCAGAGCCTGATCAACGTTATTGTCGCGGACGATAACCTGCATGGTTAAACGTCACACTCCTTTCTATTTCCAGAGTTTACAGAATAAGGGGGCTTCTGCCACAATGAACAGAACCCCACGGACGCCCTTCTATCAAAAGAAAGTCGCCCTGTGAAGCTTTTTATCCCTGAGATATTATCATAATATGAAAAAAGTCCAAAAAACTTTACCCACCTGCCTGGCGATGCCATATTATGAAATATTATGAATATGACCCGAGCAAAGATTAAAACGGACATTCCTGATGAGTTGCGCGAGCCTCTCCTAAACGCAGCGCTGGCCCATATCCCGTTTGAAGGATGGACAGACAATACCTTGGGCGAGGCCGCCAGGGATCTGGATATTCCCGTTGGCATAGCCCGACTGGCTTTCCCCGGCGGGGCGGCGGACATGATTGACTTTCTGGCGGACCGGTGTGACCAGCGCCTGGCGGAACAGGCCAAGCTTATGGACCTGGAGAGTTTGAAAATACGCGAGAGGATCAAGACACTTATCCATCTGCGCCTGCTCTGCGAGGAAGACCATCGCGAATCCACCCGCCGCGGCATCACCTGGCTGGCCTTGCCGCAAAATCAGGCCTTGGGTCTGAAGCTTCTGTACCGCACCGTTGATCTGATCTGGCGGCTGGCCGGAGACACCTCCGCCGATTTCAATTATTACACCAAACGGCTAACCCTGGCAGGCGTCTACAGCAGCACCGTCCTGTACTGGCTTAACGACGATTCCGAAGAGTTTGCCGAGACCTGGGCCTTTCTGGACCGGCGCATTGAAGACGTCATGAAAATTGAAAAAACCAAAATGCGCCTGCGGGAGATATGCGACAAGCTGCCGGATGTCTGGCGGCTGGCGGGAAAAATCCGCTACAGGCAATAAACCTTTCCCAAACTTTCCCGGTGCAATGAACTGTAAAATTTTCTGACAAAGAGTCGGCTTTCTTTACAGATTCACACCAATTTTACTAACAGCCATTCCCTAACTCTTTCAAGACTATAGACATTACAAAACGGGCACAATACTTGCATGTCTGACTACTTTATAGAAAACCACAGGTGTGCTACCATGACACAGCTTATCAAAAAGGTCCTGATTAACGCCGTTATCTTTGCCGGTTTCCTGACCCTTTCACCAAATGTGTCCTACTCGGCGGATGCCTACGGCACCGTGTGTAGCAGTTTGTCCAGCGGCATTGGAAATGCCGGCCTGCCCTGTGTCGTCGTAGACCCTGATTTCGGATATGGCCCGCCAGGGGGTGATAATGAAGCCTCCGTGGAAGCCGCACTTTCCTATATATATGATACCTCCATCATGCTGGATCTGGTGGCAGAAGTCCCTCCCAGCGGCGATTTTTCCACGGGAACATTTGGTGATTTTATTATCACCGGCACCGCTGACGACGGGGAATATGCAGATATCACCTGGCAATATACCGGACCAAGCAGCTCTTTGCCGGAATTCGCCACCGTTAAAGCCGGCAGCAGTGCCTATGCCATTTTTCATCTGGGCGGACTCAGCACGGGACAGCTTTTCACAACCGGGCTGATCATGAATGCCAATAACAATAACGCCCGGGGCATTTCCCACATCCGTTTCTGGGACAGCGGTGATACTCCCCCTCAAATTTCCGAACCGGCCGTTCTGGGATTGATGGGAATGGCGCTTGGCGGGCTATATATGATAACCCGCCGCCGAAGGAACGTTTAAGTAAGAAAAACAGTTTAAACTAAGCGCCCATAATTAAACGCAGGATTAGAGTGAATTGTGAATAGGTTGCCCCATTCACTCTAGACATCCAGCTTTTCTGAAAAATCATACAGGCGTGTCACATGGCCCATTTTACGGCCAGGACGCGCCTCTATCTTGCCATAATGATGCACATTGGCGGCAGGATCCTGCATCAACTGTTCATAGTCCCGAATATCCTCGCCAATCAGGTTAGTCATCACCGCCTGGCCATACAACTCCACCCCCCCCAGCGGCAAGCCACAGATCGCCCGGATATGCTGCTCGAACTGGCTGGTGGCGCAGGCTTCAAGGGTCCAGTGGCCGGAATTATGCACCCGTGGGGCGATCTCATTAACTCTGAGACGGGGCGCATCAGTGGAAACAAAAAGCTCTACCGCCATGACCCCCACATAATTCAGCGCCTCAATCATCCGGCTGCCGATCGCCACGGCTTCCTTGTGCAGCGCCTCATCAATCCGGGCCGGGGCAATGGAGGTATCCAGAATATGATTCTTGTGCCGGTTTTCCGCAGGCGTAAAACACCGGATCTCGCCATCCCGGCCGCGGGCGGCAATCACTGAAATTTCCTTGTCAAAAGACACAAACCCTTCGAGGATGAGCTGGTCGGAATTGAGTTTTTGCCAAGCGGCCTCAAGCTCCTCGGGCGTGCGGATCATGACCTGCCCCTTGCCGTCATACCCCAGACGCCGCGTCTTCAGCACCGCCGGACAGCCCAACTTTTCCAGCGCTGCCCGGGCTTCTTCAAGGCTACTGACCCCGGCATAATCGGCCGTGGCGATTCCCAACTGATTGACAAAATCTTTTTCATGCAACCGGTCCTGAGAAATTTCCAGCACCCTGGCGCTCGGATAAACCGGCACGTTTGTGCTGAGAAATTCGACAGTCTCCACCGGAATGTTTTCAAATTCATAAGTGACCACATCCACCGAACCGGCAAAGGATCTCAACGCCGCCTGATCGCCATACTCTGCCCGGGTGACAAGTCCTGTCACCTGATCCGCCGGAAATTTGGCATCCGGACAAAAAACATGACTGCGATATCCCAACTGCGCCGCCGCCATCGCCAGCATACGCCCCAGCTGTCCCCCACCAAGAATACCTATAACAGACCCCGGAACCAGATGTTGCATGGTCATTATCGTCCTGAATAATTCTGAAACTTACCTGATCAATCCTGATATTACAGCTCAACCGGTTGTTCGGCCACCGCCGCCGTCTGGCGGTCCCGCCAGTCCAGAAGTCGTTCGGCCAGGGCGTCATCCTGCAACGCCATGATAGAGGCCGCCAGCAAACCGGCGTTTTTGGCCCCCGCCTTGCCAATCGCCAGAGTCCCCACCGGCACCCCGCCCGGCATCTGCGCGATAGACAGCAAACTGTCCATGCCTTTCAAAGCCTTGCTCTCTACCGGCACACCAAGAACCGGCAAGGTTGTCAGGGATGCCACCATTCCCGGCAGATGCGCCGCCCCGCCTGCCCCGGCAATGATCACCTTGAGCCCTCTTTCCGCCGCCGTCTGGGCATAGTCATAAAGCCGTTTCGGTGTACGATGAGCCGAAACGATCCTGGTTTCAAAAACCACCCCCAGTTCTTCCAGAATGTCGGCAGCCTGCTTCATGGTGTCCCAGTCCGACTGACTGCCCATAATAATGCCGACAACCGGTGTATCCTTGCTCATTTTACGACCTCGTTATTCGCTCTGTCTTTTGCCGCCGCCGGGCGACGCAATAGTGGCCTGCGGTCTTCTAGCGGAGGCGGGAAAGGACGGGATTATAACGATCCCCGGCCCAGAGGCAAGTTCGCTTTCCACAGAAGAACATGATTTATAATTTTGCAGGACGAAGACCGCAAATTGTGGTACAGTACCCCCTGAACCCCACAACATCTTGTGATTTTCAGAAAAACCACAAGTTTTAGGCGAGGCTGTATCCGGAAACAAAGGTTTTCGTTTTTCATGAAGGTAGAGAACAAAAGCTCCATAGGCGCGTCGGCCCCCATACGTCGTACACCGGTCGCATCCCTTCAAAGCAGTTCACAGACGGGACAGGTCAGCCCCGGCCGCAGCATATCTGACACGGTAAGTGTGCTGGGTATTCCGCCCGAGGAGATGACCGAACGTGTGAGAGCCGCCATCATGACGCTGATGTCCGAAATGGAAAACATGCGTCGCGAAATTGAACTGGCGCACCGAAAAATTTCGGAACTGGAACGCCTTGCGGACCAGGACCCCCTGATCAACATCTCCAATCGGCGGGCCTTTGTGCGGGAAATGACCCGGATGCTGGCCTATTCGGAAAGATACGGCATCAACAGTTCATTGATTTATATCGACCTGAATGACATGAAAAAAATCAATGACAATTATGGTCATGCCGCCGGCGATGCGGCGCTCATTCATTTGGCCGGCGTGATTGTCAACAATCTTCGCGATTCCGACATCATCGGCCGGCTGGGGGGCGATGAATTTGGTATTATTCTGCCCAAAGCCAGTGAACAGAATGCCGCCGCCAAAGCCAAAGCCATTCTTGGGCAGGTCAAAACCAGCCCGCTTGTCTGGGAAGGACAGAAGATTGAGCTGAATGCCTCTTATGGTGTTTATCCGCTGCGCTCCGGCGAAACAGCAGACCAGGCGCTGGATAACGCGGACAAAAAAATGTACGCTCAGAAACAGGGAGTAAAACAGGAAAAAGTCTAGAGGTTACAGAAAAAGTCTAGAAGGTCGTGTGTTCCGGGGGCTTTTTGTATTCTCTCTATTCCCCGGCCCGGTTGGTGTTTCCACCACCGTTTCCATCGTTGTTTCCATCGTTGTTTCCTGGCCCCGATCAGCGATCAGGCAATAATATCGGGCAGCAATTCGTTTTCCAGCATGGCAATCCGGTCTTTCAGCATCAATTTCTGTTTTTTCAGGCGCTGGATTTGCAACATGTCCGTACGCCCCGTCTCAATCAGCGCATTAATCGCGTCATCCAGATCCCGATGCTGCACCTTCAATTCCTGGATTTTTTCCAGGATATCCTCTTCATCCAAGGTCATAAACGTGAAATCCCTGCTGCAAAACGCGATTTCCATTGTCCGCCCGCAGGCGAGTATACCATAATTCATACAAGCATGCGTAAAAAACACCTTTTTGGAAAGTCCTTATATCATGCCCGAAACCGATGTAAAACTCCCTTGGCCGGAAAACGAATTCTGGGATTTCAGCATTGCCCTGTACCAAAAGCCAAATGTTGCCAAGGCCTGTCTCGAACTCCAGGACAAGACCAACGCCAATGTTAACATCCTGCTGTACTGTTGCTGGATCGCAGACCGTTACGGGGCGGGCCTGACAGCACAAGCCTTCCAGCATCTTGAGCGGGCCACCCATCCCTGGAGTCATAATGTGATACACCCGCTACGCCAGGCCAGAAAGGCCGTCCGCACTTGTTCACCTTCCCTGTCCATACCGCCAGGAGAAGAGATGTTGATCCGTGGAATCAAGCAGGAAATCTTGCGTGTTGAACTGCTTGCCGAAAGGTATCAGCAACAAAAACTTTATGACCTCACGCCCTCCCTGCTGGATACCTTAGGAATCGCTCCCGATCCCGGGCTGGCCGATCTGCGCACCGTCGCCCGACAAAACATTGCGGCCTATGAACATTTTTTGAAAAACCTCACTCCGACATCCCGTTTTTCCCCAAGGGCGGTAACGGAGATTTGCGACGCCCTGGAACTGCCGTCCGCCCCCCCGACCTGTTCAGCCGATTCTTGAGATGTCCTTATGTAACGTCGCTTAAGGCGGAACAAAACCGGTTTTGCATAAGACCCGCCATTTTCATTTATATAAGAGAAACAAAAACTTCCTATAACTCACAAAGAAAAATTTTTCTATCATCCACATATTCCCGTGACACGCAAGAAAAATTATGATGTAATTTTTTACTTCATGTCTAACCAGAAAGGAGTAGCCCTTATGCATGCAGAAGCTCATCTCAATGCCCTTTCCGAAAAACATGCCAATCTTGAAAAAATGATTTCCGAGGAAGAGCTCAGACCCGCACCGGATAGCCTCATTCTGCATGGCCTTAAAAAAGAGAAACTCAAACTTAAGGAAGAAATCGAACGATTTAGACAAAAAGTCTGACCCGCTCCCCAAACGCCATAAAAAAGGCCTCGGAAACCGGGGCCTTTGTCATGCTTATATTCGTTTTAGCGTGAATTGAGAGGGACGTTATCGCGAACTCCTGAAAAGGGTGCGACCCATTAAGTGACCGCAGCATGGATTGCGCCGCTGTCGCTCACAACGGCTAGAGTGAATTGTGTATAGATTGGCTCATCAAAATTCACTTTAGGCTCCTCTGTTCAAGCCCCCTTTTTCGGATATTGGGCATGAAATGCGGTCCTGTCATACACCGCCGTCCAAAGCCCTCATTCAGCGTTATCGCCGCTTTCTTCCGGTGCCCCTTCCTCTACAGATTTTTCTTCTACAGATTTTTCTTTAGCCGCAAGCCGGGCCGCGGCTTTTTCCACCTCCAGGTCCAATTCGGTTTGCTTGCACAGCCCCAACACCACCGGGTCGATGGGTTTAATGTTGCTCATATTCCAATGCGTGCGATTGCGAATGGATTCAATGGTGGGTTTGGTCGTGCCCACAAGACGGCCGATCTGCGCGTCGGTCAGTTCCGGATGATGCCTGAGCAGCCAAGCAATGGCATCCGGCTTGTCCTGACGTTTGGAAACAGGAGTATACCGGGCCCCACCGGCGCGGGCCTTGGCCGGAACCTCGTCCTTTTTCAGCTGAAGCCGGGCGGAACTGTCTTTCTGACACCGTTCAATTTCTTGCCAGGTCAGTTGCCCATTGGCGACGGGATCAAGCCCGACAATATTTGTCGCTACCTGTTCGTCGGCAATCCCCTGCACCTCCAGTTCATGCAGATCACAGAACTCGGCAATCTGCTTGAAAGACAAGCTTGTGTTTTCAACAAGCCAGACGGCCGTAGCCAGGGGCATCAAAGGCTGGTTCATTAAACCTCCTAGATTATTTTCTATTCTAATGACATGATTGCAGTTTCGTTACATGCGCTCAGCATAGGACAGTTTCAAACTTTGGAAAAGCCTTTATACATCTTTTTTCACATCAGACCAGCCACCAGCAACTTCACAAAACCCATCTGGATACGGCCTTTAGTCCACCAAAAAACATCCAGAGAAACATCACCAAAAAAGGCGGCTTGCGCCGCCTTTCGGACAAATCCGGCTCCTATACCGGATATGTCACTGATATCTTACTTGAATCGTCCAAGTCATTGGATCGTCCAAGTCAGGGGCAACACAATCACAAGCTTGTCGTCCCCCAGTTCTGCCGGCGGGGCCGGTAGCGGGTTGATGCGTTTGACAAGATTGGTCACTTCGGCATCCAGAATATCATGACCCGTGGATTGTAACACTTCATGGCTGATAATATTACCGGAACGGTCAAAGCTGATTTTGACCTTAGCCTTGCCCTCCAATTCCTGGCGCATGGCCGCGCGGGGGTATACCTGTTTTTTTGACACCAGCTTGACGATTTTCCCTTGCCAGCTCTTGATATCACTGGCCCGGGCGTCGGAAATTCCTGTCAAGGCAACGGCCCCCAATACGAAACATAAACTTAAAATTTTTATTGATCCCTTAACGAGCATCGTTCTATGGCCTCCTGCATACTCTCCATATATCGCATTTCTGTGAGGTGTTCTCATGACAGTATCCTCATGGCCCTTTTCTTTCAGAAATGCAGCTAATGAGAATCACCCTACCCTAAAATGGTTACTTAAGTTTTAAAGATAAATTTTTAACAACTCTTAATATTCCAGGAACCTTCTCAACGGGTCAGCCCCGCAGCTTCCCGCCGCCGCCCGGTAACAAAAAATGCAAATCCATATTGTGTAGCCACAAGATTCTTGCCAGAATGTCCAGGCAACCCTGGAGGATTACATGATTATTAAAACCGCCCTGAAACTCAGCCTGAAACTCAGCGGCATTATCCTGCTGTTGATTTATCATTCGGCTGCTCTGGCCCAGCCCCCGCTCTCGGGAGATAAAATTGAAGGCTTTATTTCCACCCTGCCCAAACTGGAAGAACTCGGCGAAAAATACGACATCGAAGACGATCAGGAGGATCTGGACTCTCAGGCCTCACCCGACGGCGCCTTCAGCCCCTTTACCAGTTCCCTGAAAACCCTGAAAGGCCACAAAGCCTATAATGACTTCATGGCTATCATTCGCGAGGCCGGCTTCTCTTCTGCCGAGGAATGGGCCATGGTGGGGGATCGGGTCATGCGTGCCTTTATCAGTACGGAAATTAAAGGCCAGCACTCTTCGAGCCGGGCCGAAATGGAAGAGGCCATTAAAGACGTCCAGAACAATCCCCATATCTCCACTGAACAGAAACAGGCCATTATCAACAACCTCCATCAAAGCATGGCGATGATGTCAGCCGCCAGTAATGCGCCGGCCGAAGATGTCAAAGCCATTCAACCCTATCTGGGGAAACTGAAATCTCTTTCCAAGGAAACGCAATAAGGAAATACAATGACAAGAACGGAAGTTCTGCGCCTACGCAAATATCTGAACGACAAATTCGATACCACCAAATTCTCTTTGCAGGCCCCGTCCACCAAGGACCAGGACAGCGTTGAAGTTCTGTATGACGGGGAATTTATCGGCGTTATTTACAAGGATGATGAAGAAGGGGAAATTTCCTACGCCTTCCAGATGGCCATATTGGAAATGGATCTCCCCAGCGCCGCAGACGCCTCCCTGATTTAACCTCCTGATCCTAACGGGATACTTCAAACAGACATTCTGCGACACCCCACCCGGGGTGTCTTTTTTTTTGAGACGTCAGGAAAATTTTGTCGCATTTTTCGACAGCTTCCGGAAAAAAACTGTCAGTTTTTTTAATATTTTCCCCTCAGAAAAATTATGATTAACCAACAGGTAAAGCGAATTGTGATGAGATGGCGTAGTCATTGTGAACGAAAGCGACACAATTCATGGAACCTATGGATCGCCACGCGCCCGACAGGCATGAGCCACTGGACAGTCCCGCCCGCAAATGTTAGATGACGGGCGGTCGCCCCCTGCACCCGCAGAGGGTTCCAACAGACTGATATGTTTTCATTTTGGAACTTTTGGGGTCTTTGAGTAAACTACATCCATGCGCCGATTATACCACTACTGGTTTTGTCCTTTTTCCCGCAAGATGCGTGTCGCCCTGAAGGAAAAAGGCCTTGATGTCAAGCTTGAGCTGGAACTTCCCTGGACCCGTCGCCACGACTTCCTGGTGCTGAACCCTGCCGGCACGGTCCCGGTTCTGGTGGAAGAGGACGGCACAGCCATCTGCGGGACTTATGCGCTGATGGAATATCTGGAAGAAAGTGTACCGGCACCCGCCTTATTAGGCGAGACGTCCCAGGACAAAGCCGAAACCCGCCGTCTGGTGGACTGGTTTGACCATAAGTTTTATGAAGAAGTCACCAGCCTGATTGTGACAGAAAAAGTGATGAAGCGGTTTCTCAGACTGGGTACTCCGGAAGCCGCCAATATCCGTTATGCCGCGCATAATATCAAACATCATCTTAAATATATTGAGTATCTGACGGACCGGCGCAACTGGCTGGCCGGCGACGAGTTTTCTTATGCGGATATTTCCGCCGCCGCCCACCTGAGCTGCGTGGATTATCTGGGCGATGTGCCGTGGCAGGATTTTGAAGGCGCTAAAAACTGGTACGCCCGCGTCAAGTCCCGCCCCAGTTTCCAGCCGCTGCTCAAAGATTTGATCGCGGGTCTCGCCCCATCCCCGCATTACCGCGATCTGGATTTTTAAGGCTATGTCCGAAATTCGGGATCATATCATCCGCTGCGCCCGGGACGCCGGGTTTGACACGATCCGCTTCACCGGCCCGGATCAGATGGACGCCCCCGCCGCGCGCCTGGAACAGTTCCTTGAACTGGGCCGACATGGCGATATGACCTGGATGGCGGAAAAAAAGGACCGCCGTAAAAATCCCCGCACGTTATGGCCGGAAGTCCGAAGCATCATCATGCTGGGCATGAATTACGCCCCCCGCAGGACTCCTCTAGAACGGCTCGCACAGATGCACACGGGGAACATTTCCGTCTACGCCCGGGGACGGGACTATCACGATATCGTCAAGAAAAAACTCAAAACCGTGGCGCGGCAGATCCACCGGGATCATGCCGCCGGGGTCAAGGTGTTTGTGGACACCGCCCCGGTAATGGAAAAACCGCTGGCGGCCAAGGCCGGGATCGGCTGGCAGGGCAAACACACCAATCTGGTCAGCCGCGAATACGGATCCTGGCTTTTCCTGGGCAGCATTTTCACCACCCTTGACCTGCCCCCCGACAAGGCGGAAAAGGATCATTGCGGATCCTGCCGCAACTGCCTTGACATCTGCCCCACCAACGCCTTTCCGGCTCCCTACCAGCTGGACGCCAGACGCTGCATTTCCTATCTGACCATTGAATATAAGGGGCATATTGCCGAAGAGTTTCGCAGCGCCATGGGCAACCGGATTTACGGTTGTGACGACTGTCTTGCCGTCTGCCCTTGGAACAAATTCGCCAAGGCCGCAGCCGAGGCGGGATTTTTCAGCCGGGTGGAACTGGATCACCCTGATCTTGGCGACCTGCTGGGGCTGGATGAACCTTCTTTCCGTCAGGTGTTTTCCGGCTCCCCCGTCAAACGCACCGGCCGGGATTATTTTATCCGGAATGTGCTAATCGCCATTGGCAACAGCAACAACCGGAACTATATCCCGCTTGTGACACCCAAACTTCAGGAAGAAAATCCCATTGTGCGCGCTATGGCCGTCTGGGCCCTGTTCCGCCTGATGACCCCCCGGGAATTTTCCGCCTGTCGGTACGATCATTATGCCCGGGAGACTGATCTTGCCGTCCGGACGGAATGGGATCGGGCCGAAAAGACAGCCGGACCTTATCCGGGTTAACGATTAAGAAGGCCGATATTTTCACGCGCCAGATCGGCAAACGCGCTGTCTGGATGAGTATCAATGATTTTCTGCCATTCGGCCCGGGCGCTGTCCTTATCCCCCAGAAGGCGATACACAATCCCGCTTTCCAACAGAATTTCGGGATCATCCGGCGCAATTCCGGCCGCCGCCTTAAGATCAAGCCGGGCCGCCGGATAATTCTTTTTCTGGCGGAACAGCCGTGCTCTTTCCAGAAACCCTTCCCCCCGTTCCGGGTTTTGGTCAATGGCCAGCGTAAAATCCTCAATCGCCGCTTCAAATTCCCGGCGGTTGATCTGTATGCGGCCCCGTTCCAGATACAGTTCATACACCAGATTATTATCCACCCCGGCGGCAGGAGTTTCGCCACCACCGGCGCGGGCCAGGGCCGAACTGATGGCGCTGTAGGCCCTGTCCTCATTACCGTCCTGCCGCCAGGCCAGCGCCGCCTGAATAAAAAGCTGAAGACTGAGGCCCCGTTGCTCTTCGGGGCTTTTGTCGGGCAGCCCATCGCCCCGGAGCACCTTTTCCGCCTCCTCCTCCAGTAACTCCGCCGCCTCCTGCGCCCGATTCAGCGCGAGCAATGCCAACGCTTCACAATGACGCGCCCCAGCCAGGCCGTGCGCCTTGATATTCCATTTGCGGGCAAACTCCAGCGCCGCCTCAGCATTCTGCTCGACACGCTCAAGACACGCCTCATAGAGGCGCGCATTTTCCTGGGTCTCATTCCGACCTTCCCCGGCCAATATTGAAAGCGGCAGGCTCGTTACCAAAGCCGCGCCAAGCAAACCAAAATGCCATCTGTATCGCGCAAAGCGGGAAAGCCTCATTTTTGTCATATCCCCTTTATAGATTACCCGGACAAGGTATACTTCACCTTGTAAGCCAAAATGATAGGTCAAAATGACAGGCAAATGGCGCGAGTTCAAGCCTGTCCCATAAATAATATTTACCCCATAAATAAAAAGGGAAACATTATGGTTAAAAAATCTTCAGCATCCTTTCTGGCGGCACCGCTTTTGTTTAGTGGCCTGGGACTGGCCGTGGTTCTGGCGCTTCCGACCCAGCCCGTGCTGGCCCAGTCGCCCGCAGGACAGACCGTGCTCACCCAGGAACCCGTCTATCAGGATGATATTACCTTGGAACTGAAGACCGAAGACTGGCTGACATCGAAATCCGTGCGGCTTTTCATCCACATCACCGCCGCCTTTAACGAAAAAGACAGTCAGTCCATCCGCACCCAGGTGGAAAATCGGCTGCGCCAGATTGCCCCAGAAGCGGACTGGAAAATCACGTCCTTCACCCGCAAACCCGGAGCCGCCGGTCTTGAACAATGGAATATCAGCGCGGAAACCCGCGTCCAGGACAAGGCGCTGGACGGCCTGAGAAACAAAATCAGGGAAAGCAACAAGCCCGGCTTTGAGATCACCTTACGTCATATGACCTATTCCCCCACGGAAGAGGAGGAACAGGCGCTTTATGCGACATTGCGCAAAAAAATCTATGATATGGCCAAAGCCGAACTCGCCACGCTGAATGCGCTGTTCAAGGACCGGAAATATCGGGTGAGCCGCATTGATTTCTCCCCGTCCGCCCTGCAGTATGGGCGCCGGGATATGGCGTTGCAGGAAGCCGCCCCCAAAGCCTATGCCATCAGCCGGGACAGCGGCCCTTCGGACATGGCGGTCTCCCGCAAGATTCAACTGCATGCAACGGTGATTTTAAGCGCCAATCACCTACCGACCCGATAGGCCGCATGAGCCGGCTCTGGACAGGAAGATGAAAAAACTGTTTTGTTTTGGCCTGGGTTATACCGCCCGGGCCCTGATTGCGGATCTCCATAAACAAGGCGGCTGGCAGTTTGCCGGCACCTGCCGCAGTGCTGAGAAATGCCAGGACATGCGCCTTTTGAATATTGAGGCGCATGTGTTTGACGGACAGACCCCCCTTGAGCCTCTTTGGGACAGGCTGGCGGAATGCACTCATCTGCTGGTTTCCATTCCTCCGGCACCGGAACGGGGGGATCCGGTTCTCGCCTGCCATGAACAGGACCTAGCCCGCCTGAATCACCTACATTGGGTGGGATATCTGTCCACAACTGCCGTTTATGGCGACCGGCAGGGGGAATGGGTTTATGACGACACCCCCGAAGCCCCCACCAGCGCGCGCGGACGGCTCAGATACGCAGCGGAGCAAAGCTGGCGGCGACTGTATCAGGATCATGGGCTGCCGCTGCATATTTTCCGGCTCGGCAGCATATATGGCCCTGGCCGGGGACAGTTGCACAGCCTTTTGACCGGCCGGCTCCAGAAAATCATTAAACCGGGACAGGTCTTTTCCCGCATCCATGTGGACGACATCGTGCAGACACTGCAGGCGTCCTTTGCCCGCCCGCATCCCGGGCGTAGTTACAATGTCGTGGATGACGTTCCCTCGTCCTCGCCCGAGGTCATTGATTATATCTGCGACCTGATGGATCGCCCCCGCCTGGAAGGTGTGGATTTCGACAGCGCCCCCCTGTCGCCACTGATGAAAAGTTTTTACGGGGAAAATAAAAAAGTGGACAATACCCGACTCCATAAGGAACTGGGCGTGACGCTCAAATATCCAAGCTATCGGGAAGGCTACAAGGCACTTGTCGATCAGGTCCGGGCCTGACCTCCTATCTCCCGTGCCCTTATCCGCGAGACATTCCAGCGCGTTCGCTCAGGTCCGCGACCGCCTGACACAGCCGGCGCAGGTCATCTTCCGTCGACAACCGGTGATCCCCCTTTTTGACATAGGTGATGGTCACATCGTCGCTGACAAGATTGTCACAAATCCGCTGGGACCAGTGAGGCGGCACATCCCTGTCTTCCAGCCCATGCAGCAGACGCACGGGGCAATTAAGTTCAATCCCCCCACGCCCGAACAACAGGTGATGATCTCCTTCCTGAATCAGATTCATGGTGATGGGATAAGGCTCCTCGCTGTACTCGCTGGGTTCATAATACACACCGTCCCTTTGCAGCGTTGCCCGAATCCCGTCATCATAAAGATCCCACATGAGTTCCCGTGTAAAGTCGGGCGCGGCAGCAATGCCAACGAATCCCAGAACGCGTTCTGTTATCTCCAGCGCCACAAGAAGGCCGATCCAGCCCCCCATGCTGGACCCCACCAGGATCAGCGGCCCCTGGGTCACCTGTTTCACCACGGCCAAGGCGTCTTCCTTCCAGCGGCCAATGGTACCCTCCTCGAACCGGCCGGAGGATTTGCCATGTCCTGAATAATCGAATCTCACATAAGCCTGGCCTCTCTGGCGGCAAAAATCTTCCAGCGCCAAAGCCTTGCTGCCTTCCATATCCGACATGAATCCGCCCAAAAAGACCACTGTCGGCCCAGTGCCCTCGGTTTTGTGATAGGCAATTTGGCGTCCGTCCGGCAAAACAAGAAAGTCGGGTTGAGCTGTCTGCGTCATGACGTAAGTTTTTCCCTTTGGTTTGTTTCAGGACTATTTTCTTCTGACACTATCCCTCCGGACCACGGATGAAAACCGTTTTTTCCCGGCGCAAGCGTGATGGCGGCTTGACTTGAGCGGGAAACCGGATAAGTTCCGGAAGAACTTTTAACCGTTAAAAAACCGCAACACAAGAAGACCGTGACGATGACTGGCCAGAACATGAAGACTGATCAAGTTTCCCTGACTCTGCCGGATGGCAGCATCCGGACCTATCCTGGTGCGGTCACAGGGCTTACTCTGGCCGAAGATATCGGGCCGGGTCTGGCCAAGGCGGCGCTGGCGATTATGGTCAATGGTGAACAATGGGACCTGAGCCGTGAGATCACCGAAGACGCCGAGGTGTCGATCATCACCCGCAAGGATGAGGAAGCCCTGGAACTTTTGCGCCATGACGCCGCCCATGTACTGGCCGAGGCGGTCAAGGAACTTTATCCTGATACCCAAGTGACCATTGGCCCGGCCATTGAAAACGGTTTTTATTATGATTTCGCCCGCAAGGAGCCATTTACGCCGGAAGATCTGGAGAAAATCGAAGCCCGTATGAGAGAAATTGTCGAACGGGACGAGGAAATTATCCGTGAAGTCTGGGACCGGGACGAGGCGATCGACTTCTTCCGCAACATGGGCGAGGAGTACAAGGCGGAAATCATTGCCGACATTCCGCCGGGAGAGGCCATCACCCTGTATCGTCAAGGTGATTTTATTGATCTTTGCCGCGGGCCACATCTGCCCAGCACCAAAAAACTTGGCGACGCCTTCAAACTCATGAAGGTGGCCGGAGCCTATTGGCGCGGTGACAGCCGCAATGAAATGCTGCAACGGATTTACGGCACCGCCTGGCGCGACAAAAAGGAACTGAAAGCTTATCTTGCCCGCCTGGAAGAAGCAGAAAAACGCGACCACCGCCGTCTGGGCCGCGAAATGAATTTGTTCCATTTCCAGGAAGAGGCAGCCGGCATGCCGTTCTGGCATCCCAAGGGCTGGACCATCTATCAACAGGTGGAAGCTTATATCCGCCGCAAACAGATCCAGCACGGCTACAAGGAAATCAGGACGCCACAACTGGTAGACCGCAAGCTGTGGGAAATGTCCGGCCACTGGGACAAGTTCCGCGAACATATGTATACCTCGGATTCCGAGGAGCGGGTGTTTGCCCTGAAACCCATGAACTGCCCCTGTCACGTACAGGTGTTCAACCAGAGACTGGTCAGTTACCGGGACCTGCCGCTCAGGCTTGCGGAGTTCGGATGCTGCCACCGTTATGAACCTTCGGGGGCGTTGCACGGGTTGATGCGGGTACGCAGTTTCACACAGGATGACGCCCATATCTTCTGTCGCGAAGACCAGATCACCAGCGAGACCATCGCCTTTTGCCGGATGTTGCTTGAGGTCTATGAGGATTTTGGTTTTCAAAACGTGCGGGTGAAGTTTTCCGACCGGCCGGAACTGCGGGCCGGATCGGACGAAATCTGGGACAAGGCAGAACAAGCCCTGAAAGACGCTGTGAACGCCGCCGGTCTGGACTATACGCTCAACCCCGGCGAAGGTGCCTTTTACGGTCCGAAACTGGAATTCGTGCTCACCGATACCATTGGCCGGGATTGGCAATGCGGCACGTTCCAGGTGGATTTCGTGCTGCCGGAGCGACTGGACGCCTCCTATATCGGTTCTGACAATGACAAACACCGCCCCGTTATGCTGCACCGGGCGATTCTGGGATCTTTTGAACGGTTTATCGGCATTCTGATCGAACATTATGCCGGACGGTTCCCGCTTTGGCTCGCCCCGGTCCAGGTGGTGGTCACCGGAATTACCTCTGATCAGGACGACTATGTGCGAAGTGTATATGAGCAGCTTCTTGCCGCGGGCTTGCGCGCGGAAATGGACCTGCGCAACGAAAAAATCAATTACAAGGTTCGGGAACATTCCCATGCGAAAGTCCCCGCCATTTTCGTGGCCGGCGCCCGTGAAGCGGAAAAAAACACCGTGACCATCCGTCGTTTGGGCTCAAAAGAACAGGAAACCCTTGATTTAAACGAAGCAATCCATAAACTTGTACAGGAAGCTGCCGCACCGGGCTCATGAAGACTGTGGCCTTAAACCTCTGCCGGTTTTTCATGAAACCCCCCTCGGCACGCTGCCCAAGGACATTTTATTATTAACAACCAGTGGCAGGACGTCACAGGAGGAAACTATAGCTAGAAGACCCATGACACCCCCCCAGGCCCAGAAGGGGCCGCGGGTGAATGAACAAATAACCGAAAAACAGGTCCGCCTGATTGATGCCGAAGGCAACAACAGGGATGTTGTCAGTATTGAAGAAGCCCTGGATCTGGCCGCCGAAGCAGGGCTGGATCTTGTGGAAGTTTCTCCCAACGCCTCTCCGCCCGTGTGCAAGATCCTAGACTACGGCAAGTTTAAATACGAAGCCCAGAAAAAAGCCAGCCTTGCCCGCAAAAAACAAAAAACCATCGACGTCAAGGAAATCAAGATGCGCCCGGGAATCGAAAAACACGATTATGACGTGAAGATGCGCTCCATTGAAAAATTCCTGAATTCCGGCGACAAGGTTAAGGTGACCCTGCGCTTCCGGGGCCGGGAAATGGCCCATCAGGAACTCGGCATGGAAGTTCTCCAACGGGTCCAGGCGGATTTTGAGGACAAAGTCAAAATTGAACAGCATCCCAAACTGGAAGGCCGCCAGATGATCATGATCATGGCCCCCAAATAAAAATATTTTTCTATTGCAATGCAGCAAAGGCAGGTCTAAACAGGGCCTGCCTTTAACATATTTACAATACTCAGTTGCCGGAGCATCTTATGAAAGAAATCAATACCCCCGTTTTGGTTTTTCTGAATGCCATTCTGGCCTTGGGGCTTTTGGCCCTCATCTGGACCCCCATGGTGTTTGTCTACGCGGCCTATGTCGCCGTACCGGTCATGTTTGCCATTTTGCTCAAAATCGTCACTCTGCCGGCCATTCCCCTGACGGATCTCCAGACCGAGTCGAAGGTGACGGATTAAAAGAGCATTTTACAACATCCTGTAAAATCTGGTCTTTTGAATCAGCGGAATTTCTGGTGTATAGTTAGGGCGATTGTACGCCCATAGGCCGTACAGGATAGTCCGCTGACATGTGTAATTCAGGACATGCCAACGTGACTACAAGCAGAACCCGCCGGACGCACATGCGCGGCGGGTTTTCTTGTTTTTCGTCATTGCGAGACGCACCGGTAATGAAGCAATCCATGTTTACGAATTATGGGTCGCCAGCCCCCCTACCGGGGGTCGCGATGACGTTCTGCCAACGCCGCCAGCCGCTTTTCCTGCGTCATTGCCGCGAAGGCGGCAATTCAGCTCCTCGCCAATGCGGTCTGCAAGTTCTGGGCTCCCGCCTGGGCGGGAGCGACGGACGGGGGCTTCGGCAGGTCGTGATCACACGGTCACCAATTCGCAACACACTCTAAAATAAAAAATAAAACGCAGGAAAAAAGAAAACCGGCCGTATAGTGATTAGGACTGGTCAGTTATGGCCTCTTCCAATAAAGTATATATAAATTAAAAATCCGATTTGATTACAGGTCGTTACCCCTACAATTTCTGGGGGTGCAAATATCGGGGATTCAGTAATGTTCTTGAGGCTTCTGTTTATTCTGTTGCTGCTGGCGGCCGGTCTTGCCGCCTATTTTTACCTGCCGAAGGAAACCGGCCCACAAAATTCTGCCGGCTCCCGGGTGGTGCAGGTCATTGCCGCGCCGGTTAAAATGGATGAATTTATCGACACCGTAGAAGCCCTGGGCACCTGTAAGGCCAATGAGTCCGTCATTCTCACCGCCAGCACCACCGACAAAGTGGCCGCCATCAATTTCAGCGACGGTATGGTGGTACGCAAGGGCACTGTCCTGGCCACGCTGGACAATGATGAGGAAATGGCCGATCTCAGGGAAGCCGAAGCCAATCTCGCCGAACAGGAAAGGGAGTTGAAACGTATCCGTGGCCTGGTGCAGGCCAAAACCCTGCCCACCGCCCGACTGGATGCGCAGAAAACCCTGTATGAAAAAGCCCTCGCCCAGGTCCAGATGTCCCGCGCCCGGCTCAAAGACCGGCAGATCATCGCCCCCTTTGACGGCCGACTGGGGCTTCGACAGATCAGTGTAGGCGCTCTGCTCACGCCGGGCACCATCATTACCACCATTGACGATCTTTCGGTCATCAAAGTGGATTTTACCGTGCCCGAAGCCTTTATTTCTGCGTTGAAACAAGGCCAGAAAATCAAGGCTCGATCTGAAGCCTATGACCGGATTTTTGAAGGCACGGTGACCACCATTGACACCCGGGTCAATCCGGTCTCCCGGGCCGTCACGGTACGGGCGGAAATTCCCAATCCCGACATGCTGCTGAGACCGGGCATGCTGCTGTCCATTGACCTGATCAAAAACCGGGCCAAATCCATTATGATTCCGGAAGAGGCCGTGATCATTTATGAAGATCGCAAATATGTCTTTGTCGTTCAGGAGGACAACACCACCGCCCGCCGACAGATTGTCACTGGTCGCCGCCGGCCGGGGGCCGTTGAAGTTCTGTCTGGTCTTGAAGTGGGCGAACTGGTGGTAACCCAGGGCCTTCTGAAAGTTCAGGATGGGACACGGGTCGAGGTCAGACCCCTTTCCCCCGAGGACGGAACCGTCGCCCGCACAGAGGAGAGCTGATCCATGATCCTTTCCGACATTTCCGTTGATCGTCCGGTCTTTGCCACTGTCATCAGCCTTCTGCTGATCACTTTTGGCGTAATGAGCTTCATCGACCTGCCGCTCAGACAATATCCGGATGTGAATCCGCCGGTGATTTCCATCCGCACCAATTATCCCGGTGCGTCAGCCGAGGTCGTAGAAACCAAGGTAACGCAATTGATCGAAGACCGCGTCAGCGGCATAGAGGGCATCAAAACCATTTCCTCCAACAGCACCGATGGTCGGTCTTCTATTACCATCGAATTTTCCATCAACCGCGATCTGGACGACGCCGCCAATGATATTCGTCAGCGGGTCTCAACGGTGCTGAACAACCTGCCGGAAGAAGCCGATCCGCCGGAAGTGTCCAAGGACGATGAAAATGACGATCCGATCCTGTGGCTTAATCTGCGCAGCACCACCATGGACAACCTCAAACTGGCCGATTATGCCCAAAGATATATCGTCGATCGCCTGTCCAGCATTGACGGCGTGGCGCGGGTGCGCACCTCGTCTTCCACCTATGCCATGCGCATCTGGCTGGACCGGGAAAAAATGGCCGCCCGGAATATCACCGCCGGCGATATTGAAAACGCCCTACGTACCGAAAATGTGGAACTGCCGGCCGGTCGGCTGGAATCCCTGGAACGGGAATTTTCCGTGCGCATGAGCCGCGAATACACAACTCCCGAAGACTTCGCCCGGCTGGTGATCAAACAAGACGCTGACGGTCATCTCACCCGGATCGGCGATGTGGCGCATGTGGAGCTAGGGGCCGAGGAATACCGGGCTGAGATGCACAGCAACGGCGACTATATGATCGGGCTTGGCATCATCAAGCAATCCAAGGGCAACACTCTTGACGTCGCCCGTGCGGTCAAGGCCGAACGTCTGAAAATCAATCAGACCCTGCCGGCGGGGACCGAAATCGGACTGAGCTTTGATGGCTCCCGCTTTATTGAGGAGGCGATCAACGAAGTTTATAAAACCTTTACCATTGCCATGGTGTTGGTGGTGTTGGTGATTTATCTGTTTCTGGGCAGCGTGCGGGCCATGCTGATTCCTGCCGTCACGGTGCCGGTGTCCATTATTGCTTCATTTATCTTTCTGAATATTGCCGGCTTTTCCGTCAATCTTCTGACCCTGCTAGCACTGGTGCTGTCCATCGGGTTGGTGGTGGATGACGCGATTCTTGTCCTGGAAAACATCTATCGGCGGGTGGAAAATGGCGAACCACCCTTGGTTGCCGCCTATCATGGGGCGCGGGAAGTGGGATTCGCCGTGATTGCCACGACCCTGGTTCTGATCTCGGTCTTTGTCCCGATCGTTTTTATCGAGGGAGAAACCGGGCGCATGTTCACGGAATTCGCCCTGGCCATGGCGGCTGCGGTGGCGTTTTCCTCTCTTGTCGCTCTCTCCCTTTCTCCCATGCTGTGTTCCAAGATCCTGCGCAAAAAAGAACGAGACAATGCCTTCCATGCCGGGGTCAATGCCGGCTTCAAGAAGCTGGAACAGGGCTATAAACGCACTCTCCACTGGCTTCTGAAACATTACTGGATTGTCTTGGTAACCATGGCCGGGGTGATCGTATTGGCGGTGAGCATTTACCGGGAATTGCCCGCAGAATTCATGCCGCTGGAGGACCAGGGCGTGATATATATTATTGCCAAAGGTCCGGAAGGCAGCAGTTATGAAACCATGCACAAAAAGATGTTCGCCGTGGAAAAAGACCTGCTGGAATATTTGAAAACTGGCGAAGCCTTCAACGTCATTGTGCGGGTGCCCGGCTGGGGCAGCCGGGGCATGAATTCAGGCATCAGCATTTTCCGCCTTGTGGAATGGGACCAACGGGACCGTTCGGCTCAGGAAATTCGCGACGAATTGCGCCGCAAATTGGCCAAACATGTGGATCTCAGGATTTTCCCCAGCATGCCCACCGGCCTGCGCGGGGGATCCGGACAGCCGGTACAGTTTGTGCTTCAGGGCACCGACTATAAGGAACTGGCCCATTGGCGGGACATTATGCTGAACGAACTGGCCGGTTACCCGGGCCTCGTGGGTCTCGACAGTGATTATAAGGAAACCAAACCCCAGATCATGGTGGACATCAACCGCGACCGGGCTGCCGATCTGGGCGTTTCCGTGGTGACCATCGGACGGGCGTTGGAAACCATGATGGGGTCACGCGAGGTCACCACCTTTGTCTCCAGCGGCGAGGAATACCCCGTCATCCTCGAAGGCCGCAAAGGCGACACCCAAACCCCCAACGACATGTCCAACATCTATGTGCGCTCGGACCGCACCGGGGAACTGATTCCCATTTCCAACCTGGTGAGCCTGCATGAAGTGGGCAGTGCCTCGGACCTCAAACGTTTTAACCGGCTGCGCTCCATCACTCTTTCCGCGAGCCTGGCGCCCGGTTATACACTGGGGGAGGTTCTTGAGCATCTGGAAGAAACCGCCCGCACCCATCTGCCCGCCACGGCCCGGATTGACTATAAGGGAGAAAGCCGGGACTTCATGGAAGCCGGCCGCTCCATCTATGTTGTCTTCGGCATGGCGATCATTGTGGTGTTCCTGGTGCTGGCGGCCCAGTTTGAAAGCTTCCGCCATCCGTTCATCATCCTGCTCACCGTACCGTTTGCCATGACCGGCGCCTTTATCGGACTGTATCTCACAGGCCAGTCTTTGAACATCTACAGCCAGATCGGCATCATCATGCTGGTGGGACTTGCGGCCAAGAACGGCATTCTGATCGTGGAATTTGCCAACCAGTTGCGTGACCGCGGCGTCGAGTTCATGGAAGCGCTGCTGGAAGCCTCCCGCAAGCGCCTCCGGCCGATCATCATGACCTCCATCACCACCATAATGGGGTCTGTGGCCCTGGTGCTGGGCAGTGGCGCGGGCGCGGAAACCCGATTTGTCATCGGGGTGGTGGTAATCAGCGGCGTCTTGCTCGCCACCTTCTTTACCCTGTTTATCGTACCGGTGGCCTATATGATTTTCGCCCGCAATACCGCCTCTCCCAATGCGGTGCGGCGGCTGCGGCAGAAAATCGAAAAAAATCTGAGAACGCAGAAAATGGGGGAATAGAGTGGATGGGGCAGCCATCCATGCTCCCGTGGATCGCCGCCTCCTACGGGGGCGCAATGACGCCTCTTTCTTCTTCGCCATTGCGCAACGTAACTTAAGTAACTTAAAGAGAGTGTGAAAGCACCACCATCTATCATTTATGAGGTAACACCCCACGGGAGAGAACGGTTTCCTATTGCACTTTCTCGAAATGATACCCTTTTTCCTCAAGCATACGGATCAGTCCGTCCTGCCCCACCAGATGAGCAGCCCCCACCACCACCATTACCGATTTCCCGGAATTGATGAGATAGGTTAGCTTCGGGATCCAATTCTTATTCCGCTGCACCAGAACCGCCTGATACATCTGGGGATATTTTTTCATATCCTCAATCATTCTGGCCGCAATCACTTCGTCCTTACCCGAGGCCCAAGCCTCAATATAGGCTGAAATATAAGTTTCGAAGTCGGTCAGCTTGTCCAGCGTGTCAACCAGCATGGCCGTCTGCACCTCCAGCGGATGATCGGACAACGCCATAATCTGCTCTTGAGGGGTTTCCAGACCGGAGATGGTCAGCCCCCGCGCCTCCGCCAAGGCCTGCATGATTTTTTCCACACCACTGTTGGGGTCCAGGCCATAGGACATGATTGACTGTACCGACAGGGTCAGCGCCAGATACCAGGGCTGCAGCCGGGACACCTGTCGTTCTTCAAGTCCCAGGGCTGCTGCATGCTGGACCGCTCTGGCATAATCTTCTTCCTCCAAAAGCCCCTTCAGACTGTATCCCGCCGGCAACATTGAGCGCGACATAACCAGCAGCGCCGTTTCCGATTGCGCCTCGGTTGTCATACTGGTTTCAAACACCAGTTCGTCCACCTCTTCAAATGCCTTGCGCACCTCCCCGGTGAACCAGCGCAGTTCCCGCGGCAGCACATGAAAAGATCCGAACAGATAAACATGCCCGTTCCCGTTTTCCCGTGCCAGCTTCCACAGGGCCGGGCTTGCCTGCTGTGGCACCGCTTGTTCCGCCGTGGCGGCTGTCGTAAAGATCAGGAACAAAAGCAGGAAAATCTGCGGCACGGCCTGCGCAACACGTCGCGGATAGAAGTGTAAAAAAATCGTCATGTCATCCTTCTTCTTGTTGTTTTTGTCTGCCTTTTCAGAACCTTATTTCTTTCAAGTTTCCCTCATTTTTTTAGGTTTTCCTCCGGCCCCCGGGACCACCTGTGGGGGTCAGCATAAGACGGTCGGCATTTTTATGCCACCCATGTTTTTAGTCTGAAACAATCTATACCAGGGAATATGATAGGAATATGTTTTCCGTTCCGAAGCTTCCCAGCCCCTCGATACTCCGGCCCCTCCATACCCCGGTTCGACAGGCTGGTTCTACAGGCCGGAAATCCTCTTGCATTTGCCGACAAAGGAGGCTATAAGCCTTGCTTCCAGAGGATGGTCTGGCTCTCACAAGGGCATGCCTCGCCATCCGGAAAGCTTTCGCACATCAATGCGAGATTACCGTTTAATTTTAAAGGAAGCTGAAATGCCCAAACTGAAAACAAAAAGTGGCGCAAAAAAGCGCTTCAGCCTTACCGCCAAGGGTAAGGTACGCGCAGGTCAGGCCGGCAAACGCCACGGCATGATCAAACGTACCAACAAACAGATCCGCAACAATCGGGGCACTACCCTGCTCAGTGACCAGGACGCCCGGATCGTTAAGAAATTCCTGCCCTACGGTTAAGGAGACGCATCATGGCACATGTAAAAAGAGGCGTCACATCTCGCGCCCGGCACAAAAAAGTCATCAAGGCCGCCAAAGGATATTCTGGCCGCCGCAAAAATACGATCCGCGTCGCCAGACAGGCCGTGGAAAAAGCAGGTCAGTACGCCTACCGTGACCGGCGCGTGCGTAAACGGCAGTTCCGCGCACTGTGGATTCAACGCATCAACGCGGCCGCCCGTCTGCACGACATGACTTATTCTCGATTTATGAACGGCCTGAAAAAAGCAGGCATCGAACTTGATCGCAAAGTTCTGGCCGATCTGGCCGTTCGTGAACCGGAAGCCTTCAAAGCCCTGGCTGAGCAAGCGCAATCTGCTTTGGCTGCGGCTTAACGGCTTAACCTACCGGTTGCTTTCAAGTTTGAAGGGGCCTGTGCCATTGCTGGCGGCAGGTCCCTTTTTATATAGACGCAGGGATAACAGAAACAAAACGGGTGTAATAATGGAAGACCTCCAGACACTGCAAACGGAACTTCTTGATCGGATCCAAGGGGCCGGCGACCTGGCGGCGCTGGAAGAAATCCGGGTCGCCACATTGGGCAAAAAAGGCCGCGTCAGCCTGATGATGCGGGAACTGGGACAAATGACGCCGGAGGAAAAAAAAGAACTCGGCCCCCGTCTCAACACCCTTAAAACCACCCTCAATGCAGCCATCGCCGCCCGCCGCGAAGCGCTTGAAAACGCCCTGCTGAACGAAAGGCTTCAGTCCGAAAAAGTGGACATTACCCTGCCTACCGCCCCCCAACCCGAAGGCGGCATTCACCCGATTACCCAAGTGATTGACGAAGTTACGGAAATTTTCACCGAGATGGGGTTCAGCGTAGCCGAAGGGCCGGACATTGAGGAAGATTTCTATAACTTCACGGCACTGAACATTCCCGAAGAACACCCTGCCCGGCAGATGCACGATACATTTTACCTGCCCGAAGATGCCAATGGCAAACGCAAGGTGTTGCGCACCCATACCTCGCCGGTGCAAATCCGCACCATGATGGCAGGGAAACCACCGTTTCGCATCATCGCGCCTGGGCGGACCTATCGTTGTGACTCGGACGCCACCCACACCCCCATGTTTCACCAGGTCGAAGCCCTGCTGATTGACCGGAACATCCACATGGGGCACCTGAAATGGTGTATCGAGGAATTCGCCCGCCGTTTTTTTGAGGTGGACGACATCAAGATCCGTTTCCGGCCCAGTTATTTTCCCTTCACGGAACCTAGTGCCGAAGTGGATATCGGCTGCGCATTCAAAGGCGATGAAATTGCCATTGGTGAAGGCAACGATTGGCTCGAAATCATGGGCTGCGGCATGGTTCATCCGCGGGTTCTGGAAAATGTCGGCCTCGACCCGAATGATTATCAGGGTTTTGCCTTCGGGATGGGGCTAGACCGGATTGCCATGCTGAAATGGGGTATTCCGGATCTGCGTGACTTCTTTGCCGCCGACCTGCGCTGGCTGAAACATTACGGGTTTACGGCGCTGGACCTGCCATCTCTCAGCACCCAGGGTGTCAAATAAGGGGAAGGATAAGACCGATGAAATTCACACTCTCCTGGCTTAAGGATTATCTCGAAACCGATGCGGACCTGGAAACCATTACCGGGAAACTCACCGCCATTGGCCTGGAAATCGAGGAAGTCACCAATCCCGCCGAAACCCTGGCCCCTTTTGTGATCGCTGAAATTGTTGAGGCGGCGCCCCATCCGGACGCGGACAAGCTACAGGTCTGTAAGGTTAATACGGGCCGCGAAGTGCTGCAGGTGGTCTGCGGCGCGCCCAACGCCCGCACAGGGCTCAAAGGCGCCTTTGCGCCTTCCGGTGCCACCATTCCCACCAGCGGCTTGAAACTGCGTCCCACCAAAATCCGCGGTGTGGAAAGCAATGGCATGATGTGCTCAGAACGGGAACTGGGCCTGGGTGACGACCATGACGGCATTATTGACCTGCCGGCCGATGCCCCCGTGGGGCAAAGTTTCGCAGCCTATGCCGGTCTGGACGATCCGGTGATTGAAATCGCCATCACCCCCAACCGTCAGGATGCGCTGGGGGTTTACGGCATTGCCCGGGACCTGGCGGCGGCCGGTCTTGGCACCTTGAAAATACCGCAGCCTGCGCCCGTTCCTGCCAGCGGGGAAAGCCCGATCAAGGTTCATCTGGGCGCGCCGGAAGCCTGCCCGGTGTTCGCCGGACGTTATATCCGGGGGGTAAAAAATGGTCCCAGCCCCGACTGGTTGCAGCAGCGCCTGAAAGCCATCGGCCTCAGGCCCATTTCCGCCCTGGTGGATATTACCAATTACCTGACCTATGACAGAGCCCGGCCGCTGCATGTTTATGACGCGGACCGCCTCAAAGGGGACATCCGGGTGCGCCTGTCACAGGCTGGAGAAACCCTGGAAGCCCTTGACGACGCCAGTTATACGCTGGACGAAGGGGCCTGTGTGATTACCGATGACAACGGTGTCATCGGCCTTGGCGGCATTATCGGTGGGATGAGCACCGGCTGCGACACCGACACAGTCAATGTATTTTTGGAATGCGCCTGGTTTGATCCGGTCATCACGGCGATGACCGGCCGCAGGCTGGGCATTGAAAGCGACGCCCGTTACCGTTTCGAACGGGGAGTGGATCCCGAAACCGTGCTGAGCGGCATCGAGCAGGCCACCCGCATGATTCTGGAGCTCTGCGGTGGCGAAGCCAGCGACGTTTATCTGGCGGGGGATGTCCCCGATCTCACCAAAACCGTCAATTTGCGTCCTGAACGGGTTCGGGATCTGGGCGGTGTGGACGTGTCTCCTGACGAGGTAAAAGCCATTCTGTCCCGTCTCGGGTTTCAGGTGACGGATAAAGGACAGACCCTGGAGGTTGTCACCCCGTCCTGGCGTGCCGATATTGACGGCGAAGCCGATCTGGTGGAGGAAGTTCTGCGTATTCATGGTTTTGAGCACATCCCCTCCACTCCGCTGCCCAAACCGGGCCGGGTGATCTCTACGGGGTTAAGCCCGTTGCAGAAACGTGTGCGGATTGCCAAACGCGCCGCCGCCGCCCGCGGCCTGCGGGAAGCCGTGACCTGGTCTTTCCTGCCGTCCTCTCAGGCAAAACTGTTTACGGATCTCAAGCCGGAGCTGGTGCTGGAAAATCCAATCAGCGCCGATCTGGATGCCATGCGCCCCAATCTGCTGCCCAATCTGATCACAGCCGCCGGGCGCAATGTGGACCGCGGGGTCAAGAATGTTGCCCTGTTTGAAGCCGGCCATCAGTTTGCTGACGATACACCACAGGGCCAGCACCTGGTGCTCGCCGGGGTACGGCGCGGTCAGACCGGTGAACGTCACTGGGCGGTTAAACCGGAAAATGTGGACGTGTTTGACGCCAAGGCGGATGCGGAAGCCATTCTGCGCGCCATTGGCGCCAAAATCGACAATGCGCAAGTGGTTGCGGAAGCGCCGGTTTGGTACCATCCGGGTCGCAGCGGCGTGATCCGGCTTGGCCCGAAAAACGCCTTGGCCTATTTCGGGGAACTGCATCCCAGAATCCTGAAACAGCTGGATGTCAAGGGACCGCTGGTAGGTTTTGAAATACTGCTGGAGAACATTCCGCTGCCGAAAGCCAAAGCCGGCACCAGTCGCGGTCCTCTCAAGGCGTCTGATTTCCAGGCCGTGGAACGGGACTTTGCCTTTGTCGTAGGGCATGACGTGACCGCGGCACAGCTCATGCGCGCGGCGGCCAGCGCCGACAAAAAACTGATTGAAAACATCAGTGTCTTTGACGTCTATGAAGGCCCTGGTGTGGCAGACGGCAAAAAGTCAGTGGCCCTGTCGCTGCGGCTGCAGCCCCGGGACCGGACCCTGACAGACGAGGAGATTGAGCAACTTTCCGCAAAAGTCATCGCTGCGGTGGAAAAGGCCACCGGCGGCCAGTTGCGCTAATCCTGTCGTCATTTCAAATCCCTGTGTGTCATGCCTGTGTGTCATACCTGTGTGTCATGGATGGCTTCGGCTGTCGCGTCTCGCTATAACGGTGCAGGGGGGGAACGTCATCATCGCCTTCCCCCCGAAAACAGGTCCAGCTGACTTTCGGAACGCTCCACAGTGCCTACGGGGGCAATACATCCTGGCCCTTCATGACGCACATTATTCACATAGCGGCTGACCTCATACGCCATCAGCCGCTCCTCCCATATGGGAGACAGGCACGCGAAAATTTCACGGTCCGGCGGATCCGAGGGTCTAAGCCACAGATCATAATCCTCGGGCGCGAGCACCACCGGCATTCTGGGATGCAGTTGTTTCAGAATCCCGTGTGACGGTCGGGTGACGATACTGACCGTTTCCAGCCAGTCTTCCCCGTGCGGCCCCATCCATACGTCCCAGATCCCTGCAAAGGCAAATACCTCACGATCCGGGAGATGAATAAAATAAGGCGTGCGCGTTGCTCCCGTATTACGCCATTCATAATAACCGTCCGCCGGTACCAGACACCGGCGGCGGCGAAAGGGACCGCGAAAAGACGGCTTGTCAGCGATAGTCTCGCGGCGGGCATTGATCAGGGGACGGCCCTGCTTCAGTTCCTTTGCCCAGCCCGGCACCAGCCCCCAACGCATCAGGGCCGCCTCCTTTTCCGGTAAAGGCGCGTCGGGAAGAATCGGCTGATCCCTGTCCGCGCCCTTCAAACGGATCACAGCTACCGGCTGCAATGGCGCAATATTAAACCGGGACGGCAGCGGAAATGACTGACCCAGTTTCAGAAACTCAAGAAACTTCCGGTAACTCTCGCTCGATAATGCATATCTGCCACACATGGTAAACCGCTCAATTCCCCCTTGCCTATTTCGTTCCGATGCCCAATAGTCTGCTCACGCCCGAACAAGCATACAGGAGAACAACTGAATGAAAAGGGAGTATCCCGACCGTCCGATCGTCGCCGTGGGCACCGTGGTGTTCCGCCAGGACGAGGTACTGCTTATCCGGCGCAGAAAACCGCCCAAAAAGGACCGTTGGAGTATTCCCGGCGGTGCCCAGAATTTGGGGGAAAGTCTTCACCAGACAGCGGCACGGGAAGTTCTTGAAGAAACCGGCATCCGGGTGAAGGACCTGGAACTGCTGGATGTGCTGGACCTCATTGACCCGGACGAGAGCGGCGCCATCCGGCATCATTACAGCCTGATCGACTTTGTGGGACTTTATGCGGGGGGAGATATCGTTCCGGGAGATGACGCCATTGACGCCCGATGGGTTCCGCTTGGCGACTTGTCCGATTATGGTTTATGGTCAGCAACGGAAAAGATGATTCTGAAAGGCTACAGACGCAAATATCCGGACGGAAGGCTGAGATTTTGAAAAAATTCCTGAGCACCCTTCAAACACATCTGCGCCTGATGATCATTGCCGTCGTGTTGGGCCTTGGGGCTTATGCCGGAATCCATCTCATGATCTATGTTTTTCGGATGATCGGCCTGATGTCCTGAGTCCCATAACGGAAATACCCCAACCAAGATAAATTGAGAGAGCAACAGATCGAGATACCCGCCATGCGACCTTCCCTGAAAAAACTGTTTGGCATTGTCATCCTCATGATCGGACTGCCTGTCTATGCCTTGCTTGCCAGCCGCCTTATTGAAGCCATTTTTGCAGATCAGATTGTGATGCAGTTGATCTGCTACCTTATTGCAGGTATCGTTTGGATATTCCCGGCTTACTGGGTCCTCAACCGGACCTTTTCTCACAAAGCCGACCAGGATCAGCCCCGCTAAGCGGGCCACTTTTAAAAAGGGGATCACATGCGCAACATCCTGATAACCGCTTTGTTTTCCAGCATGCTGATATTGTCCGGCTGCGCCAGCAGCGGCCAGGGCGACAAACCGGTTGACGGCAGCAAGTACCGCCAGAACCAGGACGGGACCAATTACGCCAATACCTATGATGAAAAAAGCATCATGAACGCCGCGTCCGACTTCCTGGGCGGCGGGTCCGAGGCCCTGGCGAAACTCATTGAAAAGGCGTTCAAGGATCACGGACGGCCCAACGCCTATATCATCGGCACCGAAGGCAGCGGTGCACTGGTGGTGGGGCTCAGATATGGCGACGGCACTCTGTCCCACAAAATCGAAGGCGACAGCCGCATCTACTGGAAAGGACCATCCATCGGCTTTGATGTGGGCGGCAACGCCTCACGGGTTTTTGCGCTGGTCTATAACCTCCATGACGTCCACGACATCTATCAACGCTTTCCGGCCGTGGAAGGCAGTTTCTATTACATCGGCGGCCTGGGGATGAACTATCAGCAAAAGGACGATATCATCATCGCCCCGATCCGGGTCGGGGTCGGCCTGCGAGCCGGCGCCAATATCGGTTATATGCATCTGACCAAGGATCGCGACTGGATCCCGTTCTGATCTCATTTTACAGGAGGGCCCACAGGCCCTCCACCGTGAGCTTCACCCCTACCACAAACAGCACACCGTAAAAAAACAGATAAAACAGCCGGTCGGAAAAATTCCGATGCATCCAGGCGCCCAGCCAGATGCCCAGCGGCGCCAGCGGCAGCAGGATCAGCGAGGTTCTGAGATTGCCGGGCGACAGCTGTCCGAGCCAGGCATAAGGGATAAGCTTCACATAATTCACAGTGGTAAAAAACACCACAGAGGTAGCCACCAAAGTTGTTTTGTGCAGCCTGAGCGGCAACAAATACATGGCCACTGGCGGCCCGCCCGCATGCGCCACAAAACTGACAAAGCCGGCAAGCAGGCCAAACAAGCCACCCTTAGCCGGGTTATGTCCCTTGGCCTTCGGCGCGCTTTGCCGCACTTTTGCCCACAGGAAATTCAGAACAAAATAAACCGCCATCAGCCCCACCACCAGACGCAGCATATCCACATTCATGAGATGGAAGGTGAGGGTACCAATGCCAATGCCGATAAGCGCTCCGGGGATCATGAGCCTGAGACTGGTGGCGTCCCAGCCCCGGCGATACTGCCAGAGCGCCAGAAGATCCATGAAACACAAAATGGGCAGCATGATGCCCGCCGCCTGGCGCGGGTCAATCAGCACCGACAGGAGCGGCACCGTAATACTGCCCAGACCATTGGCAAACCCTCCCTTGGAAATTCCGGTCAGCAGAACCAGCGGAGCCGCCAGCAGAAAAAAGGGCAGGCTATCGGCCATACGACGGCCGCCCTACTGGCTGATCTTATGGAAAACAAAATTTTCATGGTCGGATAGGGCCGGCTGGAAGACATACCCGTCCATATCGAATTTTTTCAGATCCTCCGGGGTTTCGATCCGGTTCTGGATGATAAAGCGCGCCATCATGCCCCGGGCCCGTTTCGCCATCATCCCCAGTGACTTGACCTTGCCATCCTTGACCTGTTTGAAGGTCGGAGTGATGACACGCGCTTTGAGGTTTTTGGGTTTTATGGCTTTGAAATATTCATTGGATGCACAGTTAACCAGCACATCGCTGTTCTGCTGTTCGAGGAGGGTATTAAGCGCCTCGGTCAGCTTATCGCCCCAAAAATCATAAAGATTGCGGCCCCGCGGATTGCTGAGCCGGCAGCCCATTTCCAGCCGGTATGCCTGCATCAGGTCCAGCGGCCGCAAAAGGCCGTAAAGCCCTGAGAGGATACGCAGATGGTCCTGAGCATAATCAAGGTCTTCTTTCGTGAGGCTGGGCGCATCCAGTCCGACATAGGTGTCTCCCTTAAACGCATAGATGGCCGGACGGGCATTGGCCGGGGTGAAGGGGGTGGAAAAATCGTGGAAGCGCCGATAATTGAGATCGACAAGACTATCGCTGAGCTTCATCAGTCCGGCAATCTCCGAGCGTGTCAATTGCCGCGCCGTTTTGATCAGTTCCGCACTGTCTTCAAGAAAGTCCGGTTCGCTCCAGGTCTGGGCCGTAATTTCCGTCTCATAATCCAGTTTTTTCGCGGGCGAAACGATAACCAGCATCCCCTTCTCCATCTTGCTGTAACCCCCTCTTGCTGTAACCAATGACGTCACACCATATACGCTGCCCCCCCAAGTTGACAAGAGAACTGGCAAGAGATTGACAAGAAAAAGCGGGAAAGAAGCGACCGGTCCTGTAGAAAACCGCCCTGCGGCGTTCCTCACGGACATCTTCTCTGAATTAAAGAAAACTGGCTTTCTTGAAAAAGTCATGTTTTTATCCCATCTGTGAAACTCAAAAAAATACTTATAACCACTCGTCACCAGGGATCCCGCGTTTATGGCCACCAATTCAAAAAAGCCGATTCACAGAGACCTTACCCAGGGCGCCGTTCACAAACACCTTCTGGACATGGCCCTGCCGATGGTGATCGGCATTTTCTGTACGATGGCCTTTATCAATGTGGATCTCTATTTCGTGGGACAGCTTGGTCCCCAGGAGCTTGCCGCGGTGGGATATGTCTCCCGCGTTGCCATGGTGGTGGTGGCCGCTTCTATCGGATTGAGTGCGGGCACCTCCTCGGTGCTCGCCCGCGCCTATGGCCAGAAGGACCATGCGGAAATGATCCGTTTGTCCACCAATGCCTTTCTGATCTGCATCATTTTTTCGCTGACCTTTACGGTGGTCGGTCTTCTGACCGTTGATCCACTGTTTACCCTGATTGGTGCCGATGAAAAAATCATGCCGCTGATCCGTGACTATGTGACCATCTGGTATTTTTCTACCCTGTTCATCATTGCCCCGATGGTCGGCCAGGGCATCATGCGCGCCATGGGCAACACCATCCTGCAGACCCACATCAACATCTGGGCCGCCGTGGCCAACGCCATTCTCGATCCAATCCTGATTTTCGGCCTGCTGGGATTCCCACGACTGGAACTGGAGGGCGCCGCCCTGGCCACCCTGATCGCCCGCGGCGGGTCGTTCCTGGCCATTTACGGATATCTTTATCACCGCTTTGAAGTGCTTCAGTTCAGCCGCAAGGTGATCAGCGCCTTTCGCCCGTCCTTGCGCAAAATCCTGCATGTAGGGCTGCCCGCGGCAGGCACCAACATGATCATTCCGATCGCCGCCCTGATCCTGATCGCCATTATTTCAGAATACGGCGTCAAGGCCGTGGCCGGCACCCATGTAGCCACCTCCATCGAATCCCTGGCAATGATTTTCTTTTTTGCGCTTTCCGCCGTGATCGGTCCCTTTGCCGGGCAGAACCTGGGGGCACATCAATATGAGCGCATTGAACAGGCTATGAAGATCTGCGCCGTTTTCTGTGTGAGCTGGGGGATTGTGCTGGCGGTTCTTATCGCGCTTGTGGCAGAACCGCTTGCCAGCCTGTTTAACGACGATGCCCGCATCGTGGAAGTGGCCACCGCCTATCTTTCCATCGTGCCGCTGTCTTACGGCGCTTACGGTTTTGTCATGACTGCCAACGCCACCTTCAACGGCCTCGGCAAACCACTGCCCGGCGTAATGATCTCTACCTTACGCACCGTAGTGCTGCCGCTGCCATTGATTATCCTGGCTGCCTATTATTTTAATCTGCCGGTGATTTTCGCCGTTCTCAGCGCTGCAAACCTGGTTACCGGGCTTATAGCCTATATCTGGATTAGGCGCACCATCCGGCGACTTGCTTAGAGTAAATTGCTTCCGCTTCCCTATTGGGTGTCATCCTGTCTGAGCGGCGGTTCCCACAGTTCGATCTTGTGGCCTTCCGGGTCCAGGACCCAGGCAAAACGGCCGTAATATTCCTCTTCCCGCTCGGGCAGGACTTCCACCCCTTCCGCCGCCAATCTTTCCAGAATCCCGTCCAGGTCATCAACCCGGAAATTAAACATAAAATCATGTTTGTGGGGACCAAAATAGTCTGTATCCGCCCGGAACATGCCCCACAACACATAGGACTCGCGGTCCGACTGCGCCTGTTCCGCAAAATCGAACTTTACACCACCATATTCATCAAACGCTAACCCCAGATGACGGCTGTACCATTGTTTCAGGTTTTCCAGATCATTGACCTTGAAAAAGAATCCCCCCGGACCCAGCACACGTGCCATAATATTTTCTCCCTTATTGTCTTTGTGAAAGATGAGCCTGCCAATAAACCCGGGCCATTTTCTCCGCCTGTTCAGGTGTTTCGGCACATCCCTTCAGATACAAAGCCTGCGCCGCCGTGCCCAAGAGCGTGGCCAGGCCTTTTTCATCCCGTACTTCCCCGCGCCAGACCCGCCCCAAATGATCCAGCGTTACGGGCATTTTCTCCACCTCCCGGGGGTTAAGGCCCGCCGGCCAGCCGGTCTGCTCTTCTTCCCCCATAAGCAGGGCATAAAGAATGATTTTTTTGAACGGATTACGTTCTGCTTCACCTGCGCCACCCTTGACCACGCCAAGGCGGGGCTGGCCCAGAAGCCTGGCCGCCTCAAGATTGAGCCGGATATAGGGCGGATGGAAAATGCCCAGAAACAGGGTATCCGCCCGGAAAGGATTAATCAGCCGCACCGCCGTATTGATGATGGAGCGCACCCCCAAAAACCGTCTCAGTTTAAGAAATTCCAGAATGCGCGGGGAATAGGTTTTAAGCGGCAGAAAAGCAAAATTGTCCACTTCAAGTTTTTCCCGGGCGTCTTCAAGGGACCGGCAGGCCGTCTCGCCTATGGCCGGCAGGCAGTTTTCCGTCGCCAGTCCCTTTTCCAGATGGCTGTTATAACCGTGCATGAACACCTTGTGGCCGTTTTCCGCCAGAAGTTTTGCTGAAAGTAGGAACCAGGGCAGTTCCCGGCTTTTGCCCGCCGCAAATGAGGGCCAATCAATCAGGTCCCGATACCCTTCTTCCGGCGACGGCATGGCGGGGTTGCCCGCAAGACTGTCGCGCATGGCTTCCACAATGCCGGCCAGTTCCGCCGCATCTTCCCCGCGATAACGCAGCAACAACAACAGAGCGCCGATCTGCACATCGGCCATCTTGCCCGACAGCGCCCCGGCAAACGCCTCCCGCGCCTCCTCCCGGGTCAGGTGGCGGGCATTGGTGGGGCCGCGTCCGAGAATGCGGATATAGGGAGCAAAGTCTTCCGGTGTTTTCGTCATGCACACGTTATCGCATGATTCCGCTCTAGAGACCAAGCAAGAACAGGATAATCGCGAGGATAGCCCCAATAAACGGGATCACCACCGTCAGCGCCCCCACCGGTAGATAGGCCGATTTATGGGTTTCTCCGCAAATGGCGCGGATCGTGGTCACCACATAACCATTATGAGGCAGCGAGTCGAGCCCGCCAGAAGAAATCGCCACCACCCGATGCAGGGCTTCGGGATCCACCCCCTGCGCAAGATAATGCGGTGCCAGCAATGGCAGGGCAATGGCCTGCCCGCCGGACGCCGATCCCGTGAGCGCGGCAATCACACTCACCGCCACCGCTGCCCCGATCAATTCATTGCCTGGCAGATGGGTCATATAGTCCAGGGCCACCTGAAAGGCCGGCGTCAGTTTGGCAATGCTGCCGAACCCCACGACGGCGCAGGTATTGCTGATGGCGATCAGCGCGCCGAAAGTGGCCACCGACAACGCCGCCCCCAGATTGGTGAAATGATTGCGGTAAATAACAACCGCTGCGATCAGGCCCGCCAGCAGCGCCACAATCAACGCGGATTTGCCATAATCCAGTATTACGCTGAAATAAAAACTGGTGCCTAACACCACAACAAGCGGAACAAGCCCCAGAAGCGGCGGCGGCAGGCGGTCATAGTTTTTTTCCTCCGGGTCCCCCTCGCGCGCCTCGAAGATCTCTCCATTGGCCTTTGCCCGGGCCAACATTTTCTCAAACCACCAGATCCCTGTGGACGCCATGAACAGGGCGACAATAATACTCACCTGCCATCCGGCAAAATGATTGGTGCCCAGATAGCCTGAAGGCAGGAAGTTCTGGATTTCCACCGATCCCGCCGAGGTCATGGTGAAGGTGACGGACCCAAAGGCCAGCGCCGCCGGAATAAACCGGCGCGGCAGATTGGCCTCCTTGAACAGGCTCAGGGCCATGGGAAAAACCGAAAAAGCCACCACAAACACACTCACCCCCCCATAGGTGAGAATGGCACAGGCCAGAATGACCGCAAGCGCGGCATGTTTCATGCCCAGCGTCTGAACTACCCAGTGGGCAACACTATCCGCCGCGCCGCTGTCCTCCATCACCTTGCCAAACATGGCCCCCAGAAGAAAAACGATAAACCAGTCCTTCAGGAACCCGGCAAAACCGGTCATATAATCCACAGTGAAACTGGGCGCGCCTTCCGCCGCCATCTGCGGCAATAGGGCAATATCACTGGACAGGGCCACCACCAAAGCACTCACGGGCGCCGCAATAAGGATATTTACCCCCCGGATTGTCAGGATGATCAACAGAATCAGCCCCCCGATCAATCCCGCCATACTCAACATGTCGTCCCCCTTTCAGACCCTTGCCCCAATCCCTTTCGGGTTTGTCGGACTCGTTTTTTGTCTTGCTGATTGCGTTTGACTTTTATCAGGACGGTCTATATTCAGGGCATTCATCCAAAAAATCAATCTCCATATATGTACGGACTTCTGACGGGTCGCCATGCCGCTTTACGAAAAAAATTTCAGAACCGGTCTGTTTTATATTGCGGTGACTGTGCTGTTTTGGGGGATCCTGCCCATTGCCCTGCTGTTTTCCCTGGAAAAGCTGGATTCCGTCACCGTGACCTGGTTCCGCTTCATGGTGGCCGCCGTTTTCAGTCTTATGATCCAGTTCCTGCGCGGCAAACTGGGGGAATACCAGGCCCTGAGCAAAAAGGACTGGGGGATCCTGTTTTTTGCCGGCCTGTTTTTGATTATTGATTATGTCGGGTTTATTTACGCACTGGAATTCATCACCCCCAATGCCCTGACCATCGTCTCCCAGACCACCCCGATTTTTCTGGCGTTGGGCGGTATCATCTTTTTCAAGGAACGGCTGACCGCCCTCCAGATCGCCTGCGCCCTGGGGTTGGTGACAGGCATTCTCCTGTTTTTCAACGACTCATTGGCGGAATTCGGTACTGCCGACGACCGGCTTCTGACCGGGGTTGGAATCGCCATCGGCGCGGCTCTGATCTGGAGCTTCTACGCCCTGTTACAACGCACCCTATTTGGCAAACTGTCCTCACCGAACATTCTGCTGTTTATTTATCTTCAGGCGTTAATTCTTCTGGCGCCATTGAGCACTCCGGAAGATCTCCTGCGGTTGGACTCTGCAGACTGGGGCATTCTGATCTTTTGTGCCTTTAACACCTTGATCGCTTATGGAGCCTTCAGTGAAAGCCTGAAACACTGGGAGACCACCCAGGTCAGTTCGGTGGTAGCCCTCACGCCATTGGTCACGATCTTGGCCAGTTTCCTGACCTGGCTGGTTGTGCCCGAAAAAATCGTCTATGCCCCGATTAATCTGATCGGATGGGGCGGCGTGGTTCTGTCCATTTCCTGTGTGCTGATTTTTAATGTGAGCAAAGTCGGCAAGATTGGAAAAATCGGGAAAAACCTCTGGAAACAGGCCGGAAATAGAAGGGATACGGCCTGTTCCTAAGATGGGGCGCCGTCGTATTTTTTTCCGTCTCCCCCTTTTTTTCAGGAAGGCAAATCCCCATATCTGAAATGTGAACAAACTGACACCCTCCTGCTATTTTTTGGGGAAGTGCCGATTTTTAAACATGATTTTGGGTTAAGATTGTGTCATACTGGGGTTGTTCACTACTATACTGATCTTTGCCTATTCATCACTCATTAATCAATTTAGTCCATAATTACACTATTCATTGATGGTCTAAAGTTAGTCACATTTTTTAGTTCCTGGGCATGTCTCAGGGTACCAGATTCTAGGTCGCCTCCCGAAAAAAGAACTGGAGAGGCGACAATAAGGGAGGGAAGTCGTGCAGACTGCATGGCTCCCGGCAAGGGAAAGCTGGTGACCATCCGATGCACAACTTCCTTCTGACACATTGTCGGAAACGGAGCAGGGTCGGCTTTCGCTTGCAACCATTCACACGGCGCTTTCGCCTGATTTCCTGATCTCGATTTCTGCTTTCGGTTCCTGACAGTGTCCTGAATTCAACCAAAGTCGGGAGTAGCCGCATATGACTAATGAAGAAGACATCTTTGACTTGTATTCGACGCACTATGAAAAACACATGGAAGCGGAACTGTCGCTGCGCGAATACCTTCACGGCTGCAAAGATGATCCCATGATGTATGCCAGTGCCGCCGAGCGCATGATCCACGCCATCGGCGAACCTGAGCTGATTGACACGTCCAAGGATGAACGCCTGGGGCGGATCTTCATGAACCGCACCATCAAACGCTACAAAAGTTTCGAGAATTTTTTCGGCATGGAAGAAACCATCGAACGCCTGGTGGGCTTCTTCAAACACGCCTCCCAGGGCCTGGAAGAGCGCAAACAGGTGCTTTACCTGCTGGGACCTGTGGGCGGGGGGAAATCCTCGCTCGCCGAACAGCTCAAGACTCTCATGGAAAAATGTCCCATTTATGTACTCAAAGCCGGCGACGAAATCAGCCCGATTTTTGAATCCCCACTGGGACTGTTTGACCCCGAACGTATGGGAGATGTGTTTGAAGACAAATACAACATTCCCCGCTATCGGCTGACCGGCCTGATTTCTCCTTGGGCACTAAAACGGCTCGACCAGTTTGAAGGCGATCTGACCAAGTTTTCCGTGGCCAAAATCTATCCCTCCAAGCTGCGCCAGATTGCCATTGCCAAAACCGAACCGGGTGATGAAAACAATCAGGATATTTCCACACTCGTGGGCAAGGTGGATATCCGGAAACTGGAATATTTCAGCCAGAATGACAGCGATGCCTACTCCTATAGCGGCGGCCTGAACCGCACCACCCAGGGTATTCTGGAATTCGTGGAAATGTTCAAGGCGCCGATCAAGATGCTGCACCCGCTGCTGACCGCAACCCAGGAAGGCAACTATATCGGTACCGAGAATCTGGGTGCCATTCCCTATCAAGGCATCATCATGGCCCATTCCAACGAGGCGGAATGGCAGAGCTTCAAAAACAACAAAAACAACGAGGCTTTCATCGACCGGGTTTATGTGATCAAGGTGCCCTATTGCCTGCGAGTGGATGAAGAGGTCAAGATCTATGAAAAACTGCTGGCCAATTCCGACCTGAATACCAGCCATTGCGCCCCCGGCACATTGGAAATGCTGGCCCGTTTCAGTGTCATGACCCGTCTGCGGGAACACGAAAATTCCAACATCTATTCCAAGATGCGGGTCTATAACGGGGAAAACCTGAAAGATGTGGACCCCAAGGCTAAACCCATGCAGGAATATAAAGATATGGCCGGCGTGGACGAGGGCATGGACGGCATTTCCACCCGCTTTGCCTTCAAGACGCTTGCCGAAACCTTCAACTATGACACTCACGAGGTGGGCGCGGATCCGGTGCATCTGATGTATGTTCTGGAAAAGGCGCTGCTGCGCGAACAGCTGCCCGACGATCTGGAGAAAAAATATATCGGCTTTATCAAAAGCGAACTGGCCCCCCGATATGCGGAATTCATCGGCAACGAGATTCAGAAAGCCTATCTGGAATCCTATTCCGATTACGGCCAGAACCTGTTTGACCGCTATATCGCCTATGCCGATGCCTGGATCGAAGGACATGACTTCAAGGATCCGGACACCGGGCAGCTGCTGGACAGCAAGGTGCTGGACCAGGAGTTGAGCAAAATTGAAAAACCGGCAGGCATTTCCAACCCGAAAGACTTCCGCAATGAAGTGGTGAAATTTGCGCTTCGGGCCCGGGCCAACAATGCCGGACAGAATCCGAGGTGGACCTCTTATGAAAAACTGCGTTCCGTCATCGAAAAACGCATGTTCAGCAAGGTTGAGGATCTGCTGCCGGTGATCAGCTTCGGCAGCAAAAAGGATAAGGACACCGAACACAAACACCATGAATTTGTCCAGCGCATGAAGGAACGGGGCTACAGTGAACGCCAGGTCCATCGGCTGGTGGAATGGTATATGCGGGTCAACAAGGCCGGTTAAGGCCGGCCGGTCTGCAGGGCGTTGCCCGGTTCTGACAGGAGACTGCCGATTGTCACAAGGAGAGTAATGGCGTCATGATGCATATCATCGACAGAAGGCTGAACCCCAAGGGAAAAAGCCTGACCAACCGGCAAAGATTCATCCATCGGGCCCGGAAACAGATTAAAAAAGCCGTGGATGAAGCTGTCAAAAACCGGAAAATCGCCGACATTGACTCTTCTGAAAAAATCCGCATTCCCTCAGAGGGTCTGGATGAACCCCGTCTGGTGGGCGACAAAAACAAGGGGGTGCGCAACCGGGTCCTGCCGGGGAACAAGGAGTTCATGCCCGGCGACCGCATCAAACGTCCCGAACAGGGAGAAGGACAGGGACAGGGCGGCCGCGAGGCCAGCGCCGAAGGTGATGGCGAAGACGCCTTTTCTTTCACCCTCAGCCGGGATGAGTTTCTGGACATCCTGTTTGAGGATATGGCCTTGCCGGATTTTGTCAAAAAATCCATCAAGGAAGAAGTGGTGCATGAATATCGGCGCGCCGGTTATAAAAAGGATGGCCCGCCCGCCAATCTCAACCTGAAGCTTACCATGCGCAATTCGCTGGCGCGGCGGCTGACCCTAAGGCGGCCGACGGAACAGGAAATCGAGGAACTGGAAGAACGCATCACCGCGCTGAGAGCCAAGGAACACCGAACTGAAAAAGAGAACAAGGAACTGGAATATCTTCTGGGCCAGTTGGAGACGAAGCAGCGCCGCAGACGACTGGTCCCCTATATCGACCCGATTGATGTGCGTTACAGCAATTTCACCCAAATAGAAAAACCCAACACCCATGCCGTGATGTTCTGCTTGATGGACGTCTCCGGTTCCATGAGCGAAATGCACAAGGAACTGGCCAAGCGGTTTTTTATGCTGCTGCATCTGTTTCTGAAAAAACAGTATTCCAAGGTAGAGCTGGTCTTTATCCGTCACACCCATCATGCCAGCGAGGTGGACGAGGAAACCTTCTTTTATTCCCGGGAGACCGGCGGCACGATTGTGTCCACCGCGCTGGAAGTGATGGAACAGGTGATCCGGGAACGGTATCCGCCTGAAGACTGGAACATCTACGCTGCCCAGGCCTCGGACGGCGACAACCTCAACAGCGACAATGCCCATTGCCAACATATGCTCAATGATGTGCTGCTGCCGCTGTGCCAGTATTTCGCCTATGTGGAAATCTGGGACAGCGAGGAATCGGAAATGTTCATGGGCGGGAACGGCAGCACGCGGCTGTGGGAAGCTTATGACCAGGTACGCAAAACCAACCGCAATTTCGCCATCCGGCGGGTTACCAAAGCCGCGGATATTTATCCGGTCCTGCATGACCTGTTTGCCAAAAACCGGGATCTGAGCGGCAGTTCCGAAAAAGCCGACGCCGCAACGCGGGCTGGAGAGGGGAACAGTTCATGACAAAAACGCATAAGAAACGCCCACAGGCCGCTCAACCTCTTTATGAGGGAGCAGAATGGGATTTCCAGACCATTGACAAGACCTTCCGGGCGCTGGAGGATATTGCGCTCAATGAATTGAAACTGGATGTTTATCCCATCCAGATCGAAGTCATCACTTCCGAACAAATGCTGGACGCCTACAGCTCCATCGGCATGCCGCTGATGTACAATCACTGGTCCTTCGGCAAAAGCTTCATTCGCGACGAAATCATGTATCGCAAGGGGTTTTCCGGACTGGCCTATGAAATTGTCATCAATTCGGACCCGTGCATCTGTTATATCATGGAAGAAAACTCCATGACCATGCAGACCCTGGTCATGGCGCACGCGGCTTTTGGCCATAATCATTTTTTCAAAAACAACCACCTATTCAAACAATGGACCGACGCCAGCGCCATTCTCGACTATCTGCAATTTGCCAAAAACTATATCGCCAAATGCGAAGAACGTTATGGCTTCAAGGAAGTAGAAAAAATTCTCGATTCCGCACATGCGCTCAGGGATCAGGGCGTGGACCGATATACCCGGCCGACCAAACTGGATGACGCCAAGATCTGGAAACGGCAGATGGAGCGCCTGGAATATGAGGAAAAACAGTATAATGAACTGTGGCGCACCCTGCCGCCGGCCAAAAAAAGCAAAAACGGCGAAAATAATGTCATGGACAGCCAGCTGGCGCAGAAGCTGGGCATCCCGGAATCCAATCTGTTGTATTTTCTGGAAAAGAACAGCCCGGTTCTGGAACGCTGGCAATGTGAAATCCTGCGCATTGTGCGATCTGTAGCGCAGTATTTCTATCCCCAGCGCCAGACCAAGATGATGAATGAAGGCTGTGCCTGTTACGTGCATTATACGCTGATGAACCGGCTGTATGACAAGGGCCTGATCACCGAAGGCGCAATGCTGGAATTTCTGGATTTTCACACCCGCGTCGTGGCCCAGCCTGACTTTGACAGTAAATATTTTTCCGGCATCAACCCCTATGCGCTGGGGTTTAACATGATGATGGACATCCAACGGATCTGTGAAAACCCCACGGATGAGGACCGCGCCTGGTTTCCCGACATCGCCGGCAACAACAACGCCATAGAAACGCTGAAAGACGCTTGGGCCAATTACCGGGATGAAAGTTTCATCCTGCAGTTTCTCAGCCCTCATCTGATGCGGGAAATGCGTCTGTTCAATATTCACGACGATATGGGCAGCCCTTATATCGAAGTCAGCCACATCCATAACCAGAGCGGGTACCGGGCCCTGCGCGAGGCGCTTTCGGCACAATATTCCGTGGCCAATCAGGATCTGGACATTCAGGTCAGTCATGTGGATATGGCCGGGGACCGGACGCTCACCCTCACCCACAGCATGAACAACCACATCCCGTTGGACAAGAGCAGCGCCGAAAAGGTGCTGGCGCATATGCGGCGGCTATGGGGCTACAATGTGGTGCTGAAAAGCATTAATCCACTCACCAATGAAGTGGTACAGGAAGTGCGCAGCTAGAGTGAATTGTACATCGGTTGACTCAATTCACTCTAGGCCCGGGCCGGCGCGCCCGGCCTTGGCCTTCCGGCTCACTTATCTGTTATTCTGTCATGAATTATTGTTTGTCGGGCAAAAGGAATCCGTCATTTTGTCCGCGGCTTCGTCCGGACGGTTTTCCTGCCCTCTGGTCCCGATTGCCTCAGAGGAGAGCGTATAGCGTTGTTTCAAACGCAGATAACATAGCGCCAACAGGATAAAGCCCAAAATCAAGGCCCGCAGCACCAGGGACGGCTCATCATGGGCAAAATGCAGGGCACCGCTCACCAGAAGATCCAAACACAACAACCCGGCACTGAGGAACGCCCAGCGGGGCACCAGCAGGAAAATACCGCCCACAATCTCCACCCCGCCCAAGGCCAACAAGCCCCATTGCGGGAAGTTCCAGGCGGAATAGTTGACGAGATGGGCTTCGATTCCGGCCAGTTTACCAATGCCGGTGGCAATGAACACCAGCGCCATAATCAGGCTGAACACCCAGATTGCGGCCTTCACCAATAGATCTCCATTCATGACATCCCTTTCCACTCCCGCCTGCCAATCCTCTGATATTCAGACTGTTATTTTGTTATAAAAGAGTAAGTATAGAACGAAAATGCCGAAACACAAAATCCGCGTGTCCTAGAGTGAGTTGTGGATAGCTTGACTCAATCCTGTTGACGGATTGCGGCCCGCCTCCCGCAGAAGACGTGCCGGGCGATGCGGGACATCGGGCCAGGCGTCTGACCCAGGCGTCTGACAAGGTGAGCAGCCCCAAAATTGATGCATACCGTCTATGGCAATATTTCCAGTGGCCCCGCTGAATGGAACAGGATACACTCGGCACACGTCAGGAATAAATCTGTTGCCTCCAGAGTGGGACTCTCATCCCCCACCGACATCCTTGGGGAGTATCGTCATGCCTGAAACCAACCAGGTCAAACAGAGCGACCACGCCCGGGTCGTTACCCGCCCGCCGGTGATTTATGCCCTTGGCATCGGCATTGCCGTGGGGCTTCAATATGTGCTGCCATTATCCCTTGGGCTGGAACTGGCCGGCGATATTACGGGGGGCCTGCTGCTGGGTTCAGGACTGCTGTTACTGCTGCTCAGCGTCTTGCCTTTTTTGCGGGGGCAACAGAATCCCGATCCGCTGGAGCCCACCCCGGACATTTATGAGACCGGCCTTTACGCCTTTAGCCGCAATCCCATGTATGTGGGATTTACCCTGATCATGGCCGCCTTTGGGTTTCTGTTTGACAACGTGTGGATTTTTCTGCTTCTGCTGCCGGTCCTGGTGGTGATGCATTACGGCGTCATTCTGCGCGAAGAAGCTTATCTGGAAGAAAAATTCGGCGAGCGATACCGCGCCTATAAATCCCGGGTCCGCCGCTGGCTGTAGCGACCCATGATATCCGCCTGGTATCGCCACGCCCTATCGGGTTTGCGGTGACGTTCTGTTCCGTGTTGCATCGTAAGCGCCAGCAATACGATCCCTAGAGTAAATCGTGCATAGATTGACCCATTCTGCTGGTCAGGGCGTAATTGAGGATCTTGTAGGCCAGCTTGGCGGCCAGAAAATCGCAGCCATGCAACCCCTCCCGCGGGGCCAGCTCATTGATATCGGCACCAATAATGGTGCCCACCTCGCTGGCGGCTTTGATGATTTCCATAGCGTCCTGCCAGAACAGCCCGCCCGGTTCCGGCGTGCCGGTGGCGGGCATAAGGCTTGCGTCAAACCCGTCCACGTCAAAAGTAAGGTAAATCGGCCGACCCTTAAGCGGCGCCACAATCTCCTCCACATTCCAGCGAGCACGATCCTTGCCCCAATGAATATGGATACGGTGGCGGTTTTGGTCCAGAAACGGGATTTCCTCCGCGGAAATATTGCGAATGCCCACGGACACGATTTCAATATGTTCAAAATCAAGGCAGCGACGAATGGCGGCAGCATGGGAATAATGCTCCCCTTCATACCCGTCGCGCAGGTCCGCATGGGCATCGAAATGCAGCATTGCCAGATCATCATAGCGTCGGGCAAAGGGACGGATCGTGCCGGCAGTGATGGAATGTTCCCCGCCAAAGGTCATGGGGAAACGGCCTTCGGCAAGCACCTGCTCGACAATGGCCTCCAGCCGGTCCAGTTCTTCGGCGATCGTCTCCCCAATGGTAGGCTCCTTCAGCGTTGCCACCCCATATTGGGAAAACGGTTCACACCACAGTTCTTCATCAAACAGCTCCACCTGATGGCTCGCCGCGATCATGGCCTGCGGCCCCCGGCGGGTCCCGCCTTCATAGGAGACGGACCCCTCAAGCCCGAACGGAATGATCACCGCCCGGGCCTCTTCCGGGGCCGCGGCCTGTTCCGCTTGAAGCCCGAGAAACCCGTCCTCGGGGGAAAGATAGTCAAAATTCATGGCACCAACCTACTTGTCAAACAGTTTGGCGAAACGGCGCGGCTCACGATCTTTCCACAGGCCGCGATGATAGGCGTCACTGGCCAGCAGCGGTAGCACGGACCCGGCTTCGGCATAGACCATCTGTTCCTTGACAATATCCACCTTGCCCCAGCTACAGGCTTCTTTCAACGTCGAAGAGGAACAGGCCCCATCCCGCACATCGGCCACGGTAATCTGGATGGCGTATTTGTGCATATCCACTTCCTTGCCCAGAATTTCGGCACAGACCACAGTATCCTGGGTGAAGTTTTTCGGCACCCCGCCGCCGATCATCAGCAGCCCGGTCTGGCCCGCCGCAATCTTGATTTCGGTCAGCTCCCGAAAATCGGCAATACTGTCAAGCGTCATATGATTTCCTGGATTTTCCACCTGATGCAGAACCAGACCGAACCCGGCGCTGGAATCGGTAAAGGCCGGGCAGAAAATCGGCACATCATTCTCGTAAGCGGTTTGAATCAAGCTGCCCTGTTTTTTGGCGTTTGTGGTCAGCCAGCGCCCCATTTCCCGGATAAATTCGCGGGACGAATAAGGCCGCTTTTCCAGCCCGTCGGCAATTTCCTTAATGGTGTGATCGCAATGCTGTAACTCTTCCTCGTCGATATAGGTGTCATAGATGCGGTCGATATACAGGTCCCGCAGCTTCCGATCATCAACCTCGCCCTCGGCCTGGTAATGCCTGAAGCCCAGCGCCTCAAAAAAATCCATGTCCACAATGCTGGCCCCGGTGGCGACAACCGCATCCACCATGTTGTATTTCACCAGATCCGCATAAAGCTGCATGCACCCCCCGGCAGATGTGGACCCTGCAATGGTCAGGATCACGGAACAGTCCTTATCCGCCAGCATCTCGTTAAAAATGCCAGTGGCCCGGGCCAGATCCCGCGACGTAAAGGACATTTTCCCCATGCTGTCGATAATGGGGCGGGCGTCAAACGAGGTAATGTCAATATGTTCAACCACCTTGTTAAGCAGGGCGGCTTTTTCGTTGCTTCTTTCAGTCATGGCTCAATCCTGTTGGTTTAGAGTAAATTCTGACGAGATCGACACAATTCACTCTGGGTTACATATCCAGGGCGATGATGTTTTCCGGTCTCTGCCCGCTTTCGCCCGACGCGGCAGCAGGTCGCGGCATTTCGGGCAAACAGACCGCCGCAGGCCGATACATGCTTTGTAAAGGTTCATCGCCGACAATCACATCTTCCCCGTCATGAAATCCGTTAAAGGCAGTACGCAGATTCTTGCCATATGCGCCCAGCATGCCAATTTCAATATAATCTCCTTCGCCGATATCTTCGGGCAAAAGGAAGGGACCTGAAATGGTATCAATGCTGTCACAGGTCGGCCCGTAAAACATGAAGGCCGTCATGCGCCGGGACGCTTCGCCATTCGGGCGGATCATCCGCACCGGAAACGGAAAACGCAGATGCGCCGCATCAAACAGCGCCCCATACGCCCCTTCGGTAATATACAACCGGTTGTCTTTGCGCAGCGTGACGCTCACCAGCAGCGACGCCGCTTCCGCACACAGCGCCCGACCCGGCTCACACAGCAGCCGGGCATTTTCCGAGGTCATGGACTCTTCAAACGCGTGGTGGATGGTCGCCATATACTGTTCAAGCGGGGGGGCCTCCATACCCGGATAGGCAGACGGGAAACCACCCCCCACATCCAGATAATCGACCACCACCCCGGCCTGAATAATCGCCTGATTGGCCTGATGAATGGCAGCCCGATAGGCTTCCGGATCCATGGTCTGCGATCCCACATGGAAACACACGCCAAGCTTGGCTGATGCCAACCGTGCCGCCACCAGAAGTTCCGCCGCCTGGTCCATCGGCACCCCAAATTTATGCTCCAGCGGCAGCATGCTGCTGTGATTGGCAAGGGCCAGACGCACATAGATGTTCAGGTCCCGGGCATTCCCAGTCATGCGCTTGATTTTTTCCAGTTCGTCGAGACAATCCACGGCAAAATCCCGCACACCATACTCAAAATAACTTTCCGCAATATGGCGGGGGTGTTTGACCGGATTCATGTTGTAGAACCGCGCATCCCTGAACCGGGCCACCAAGGCCAGTTCCTTGGGTGAAGCCACGTCAAAATGACGAATGCCGGCCGCATAAAGCGCCTCCAGGACCACCGGTTCCGGATTGGCCTTGACCGCATACAGCACATCCCCCTGGAAATGGTTGAGGAACCATTCAGCGGCACGCCGGGCAGCATGGGGGCGAAAGCAGAAAACGGGATCGGTCGGCAGACGCTCTGCCAGCAGTCCATCTACGCTAGTAAAGTAGTCCATTCATGGGACCTCCACAACAAAACCAAAACCAGTCAATTAAGATCAGTCGGAGCGTCTGTCACTCCCGGTTGCCGACGTTGCGAAGGCCCGATTCGGCAAGAGGCGCATTGTGTAAGGTCAACAGATCCCTTTTGTCAAATATATTTGCACCACAAGAAACGGCTTCACCAAAAAACGGCCAAAAACAAGCCCTTAGGCGTTCCCGTTCTCCGGCCGATCAGGAGTTAATTATGTCATTGATATTGCAAAACAATTCAGAACTTTCTTGAGTCGTTTCGTGATCACAAAATCTGGCCCCCGCAACACGGGGTGCACTTGACCTGGTTACGGGCCCTTTTTTGCAACAACTTCCTCATAGGCCGCTTGCAGGCGGTCGGATACGGTCGGGCCCGCCTTCGTCACCGGGGCGCCAAGATGGATATGCCTCAACTCCTCCATAAACTCTTCCCACATCTGCGGCCCCCCCTCCTCCAAGAGTTGGGCACGGATGGTAAGTTCTTCCGAGACCGGCAGGAACCGCCGGCCCCAGGCGCCGAGCTGTACCATGACCGGCACAAGGGCAATGGATTTTTCGGTCAAACTGTAAATTGATTTCTGTTTGTGGTGCGGGTCGCCGGCCTTCGTAACCAGGCCTTCCCTGAGCAACATCTTCAAGCGACTGGCAAGGATATTGCTGGCAATCCCTTCACGCGAATGGGTCAGAATTTCACGAAAGCTGCGATAGCCCCCAAACATCATGTCGCGCAGGATGACAAGGCTCCAACGATCCCCCAGAATTTCCACTGATAAATTAATCGGACAGCCCGAACGTTGACCCAATTTTCTTACTCCTCTCAAACCAGTTGCAATTTACAATCAGATAAGCTATAAATCAACTGGTTTCAATATGCAATCAGATTGGGAGACAGAACATGCAATATATTGAAGGTTTCGTCGCGGCGGTACCAACGGCCAACCGCGAAGCATTTCGCAAACATGCGACGGAAGCGGCTGCCGTCTTTAAGGAACACGGCGCCCTGAAGGTTGTTGAATGTTGGGGCACCAACATTCCTGACGGTGAGGTAACGTCATTTCCGAAGGCGGTTCACTGCAGAGAGGAGGAGACAGTTACTTTTTCCTGGGTCATCTGGCCCTCGCGCGCGGTGCGGGATGCAGGCATGGAAAAAATTATGAATGACCCTCGTGTCGACCCTGCCGTCAACCCGATGCCCTTTGACGGCAAACGTCTGATCTGGGGAGGATTCGAGGTGCTTGTCGATGAGTGATCCTGTGGACACGGCCCAAAGGGTTTTTCTCGCCTATGTCAATTCGGACCGTGCAGAAATTGAAGCATTGCTTGCAGATGAATTTCATTTCACCAGTCCCTACGACAACCGGATTGACCGGCAAACTTATCTGGAACGCTGCTGGCCCTCCCACAACGACGTTGCGGGATATAATTTTATCCGGTTTCTCCATCAAGACGATGTGGTGATCGTGACCTATGAAATGCGCTGGAAAAACGGCTCAAGACTTCGAAATACCGAAGTCTTGACCATTCAGCGGGGACAGGTCCTTGATGTCGAGGTGTATTTCGGGTGGTCCTTGCCCCATGCGGCGGCAAGTGGCCGTTTTGTGACCCCGTAAGCGATCACCTCGAAAAATCACGGCGGATGTCTCAGACAGCAGGTGTCAGAGCGCTCAATCTTCGAACGGGTCATGCACCAGGATGGTGTCTTCGCGTTCGGGACTGGTGGACAGCATCGCCACCGGGGTTTCGATCAGTTCCTCGATCCGGCGGATATATTTGATGGCCGTGGCCGGCAGGTCCTTCCAGCTTCTGGCGCCGAAGGTGCTCTCGGACCAGCCTTCCAGCGTCTCGTAAACCGGTTTGACGCGAGCCTGGGCCTCAGTCGAGGCGGGGAAATAGTCGATCCGCTCGCCATCCAGTTCATAGGCGATACAGACTTTCAGTTCCTCCATGCCATCCAGCACATCCAGTTTGGTCAGCGCAATGCCGTCAATGCCGCCAATCTTGGTTGCCTGGCGCACCATCACCGCATCAAACCAGCCGCAGCGACGGCTGCGTCCGGTGACGGTCCCGAACTCATGGCCGCGCTCCCCGAGTCCCCGGCCCACCTCGTCATTCAGTTCCGTGGGAAACGGCCCCTCGCCCACCCGGGTGGTATAGGCCTTGGTGATGCCCAGAACATAGTCCAGATTGCCAGGACCCGTACCGCTGCCGCCGGCGGCCTGGGAAGAGATGGTGTTGGAGGAAGTAACAAAGGGATAGGTGCCATGGTCCACGTCCAGCATGGTGCCCTGCGCCCCTTCAAACAGAATGCGGCGACGATCATGTTTGGCCGCATCCAATACCCGCCAGCTGGCCTTGACGTAAGGCGTGATGCGGGGAGCAATTTCCTTGATCCGTGCAATCAGGTCGTCCCGGTTAATTTCCGCCACCCCAAGCCCCCGACGCAGAGGATTGTGATGGCTGAGCAGCACATCCACACGATTTTCAATAGCCGTATCGGAAAACAGGTCACAGGCCCTGAGCGCCCGGCGCGCCACCTTGTCTTCATAGGCCGGCCCGATGCCGCGACGGGTGGTGCCGATTTTTGGCCCGCCCTTGGTGCTGACATTAGCGGCATCCTCACGCACCCCGTCCAGTTCACCATGCAGCGGCAGAATAAGCGCACAGTTTTCGGCAATAATCAGATTGTCGGGGCTCACGTTGACCCCCTGTTCCTTCAAGCGGTCAATTTCGCTGATCAGTGCCCAAGGGTCCACCACCACCCCATTGCCGATGATGGACAGCTTACCGCCACGCACAATGCCGGACGGCAACAGGCTGAGTTTGTAGACCGTGCCATCAATCACCAGCGTATGACCCGCGTTATGACCGCCCTGAAAACGCACCACCACATCGGCCCGTTCGGACAGCCAGTCCACAATCTTGCCTTTGCCCTCATCGCCCCATTGGGAGCCAATCACAACAACATTCGCCACGTTTCAGACCTTTCACTTCACCACTTCGAATTCACTTAAATTTCCCCCGGCCAGTCCGCCGCCCGCCCGGTGGTCAGAGCGTTAGCACAGTGCCTTCTTTCAGCACATGACTACATCCCAGCCGGCGAGCCTCCTTGACGGGGTCCGCACACGGCTCCAGCCCCTGCACGGTTCTGTAATTTTGATCCCGGAGCGGGGGGAGTTCCGCCGGATCGGTGCCAAAGGGAACATACAACCGATTTACCGGTACAGGCGCCGGCAATGCACGCATCAGGCTGTCCAGATACAGGGAAAAACCAGTGGCCGGTTCGCGTTTGCTTTTCAGTTCGGCATTGGCCTCATACCGACCGCCCCGGCCCAGTTCCCCGCGCACACCCGGGGCAAACAAGGTAAAGCCGAGGCCGGTATGGTATTCAAAGCCCTGATATTCCCCGGGATCAATGGTAATTTGCAAGCCGGGAGCAATCTCGCGCAGACGGGAGACCACCTGCCCCAGTTCATCTATCATAGCCTCTGCTGGGGCCGGCAAGGTCAGCTGGCCCAGAATATCAAGCGCCGTCTCTGCGCAGCCAGCGGCCTTGAGGAGTTGACGGGAAATCTCCCCGATATCCCCCTCAATCGCTTCCAGCTCCCCGATATCCTTGGCATCCAGCGCATGCCGGACCGCCCGGGCGTGGTCTTCGGTGATGTCCATGCCGCGGCAAATGGCCGGCACAAGACTGGGCAATGTGAGATCCAGACTCAAGTCCTTTATCCCTACCGAAGTCAGCGCCTCATGAGCCAGCAGGATAATTTCCACATAGGCCTGAGGTGAATCCGAGCCCAATAGTTCCACCCCGCACTGAATAAACTGCCGTTCCGGGCGCAACTGGGTCCCCTTGACCCGCAATACGTCCCCGGCATAGGCCAGCCGCAGCGGCCGCGGCGCATTGCCTAGACGGGTCCGGGCAATCCGGGCCACCTGCCCGGTGAGGTCGGTCCGCACCCCCATCATGCGTTGTGAAGCCGGATCCATTACCCGGAACATGTGGCGGGACTGGGCCTTCCCGGGACCAGCCAACAGGCTTTCCTCAAATTCCACCAGTGGCGGTAAAACCAGATCATATCCCTGACGGGCAAAACAGGTCAAAAGCCGGCCAATGACCTCGGCCTCATATTCCGCATCACGGGCCAGTGTATCATGCAGTCCTTCCGGCAGGAGGGCTTTTTCATCGGGTTCGAGCATAGGCGATCCATATTTTCCATGACCCCATCAGTACGGGTCATTATCTTTATGATGCTACCTCACGAAACAAGTCATCGGGCGCCGCCGTGCTTATATCACCAGAGCCGGAAGAATCCAAAGGGAAATCAGAAAAGTTGGGAAACACAGCCACCTGGCTTTCGAAATACCCTATTTTACTTCCGGCTGATCCATCACCCGCTTTTCCGGTATTTCGATGTATACCGTCGTGCCTTTTTTCTCCCGGCTTTCAATCCAGATTTTACCGCCATGCAACTTCACCAGCGAGCTGGACAGGGACAGGCCAAGCCCAGCTCCCTGATAAACCTTATTATAATTGACATCCGCCTGCACAAAAGGTTCCAGAACATGTTCAAGTTTGTCCTGGGGAATGCCAACCCCTTCATCGGCAACAGAGATCAGAAACGACCTGTCTTCTTGATAATGTGCTGACACCGTAATTTTGCCGCCTTCCGGCGAGAATTTGACAGCATTGGAAAGAATATTCGCCAAAACCTGACGCAGGCGCAGACGGTCCCCCTGGATTTGCCCCAGATTCTCATCCAGATCCTTGACCAGAATCAGACGTTTTTCATCCAGAAATGTCTGATAGGACAACAGGCAGTTCTCGATGAGATCGGACACGGAAAACGTGGTTTCCTGCAATTCAAAGCCCCCGGATTCAATACGCGCCAGGTCCAGGATCTGTCCCAAGAGATTCGTCAGATTGCGGCCCGCCAGCTCAATTTCACGTAAATATTCCTTATAGGTCTCATGACCAACCGGGCCCAGGGTTTCCCCTGAAATCAAAGACGCAAAACCGATAATGGCATTCAGTGGGGTGCGAAGCTCATGGCTCATATTGGCCAGAAAATAGGACTTGGCCTGATTGGCCTTGTCTGCCTTGAGTTTCATCTCCACCAGATGTGCGCCGGTCTCCTTATGCGCTTGCAGTTCCTGGATCAGTTCGTCACGGGCAAAAGCCAATTCCTGCTGGGTGTGTTTCAATTTGTCATATTGCCGGTTGATGGCCGCCGCAAAATCATTGAAGGAGCGGGCTAGAAGACCAAATTCGTCCTCCTCATGTCCGGCAGGAACCTCCACTGGCCGGCGGTCAGGGGCAGCCGGGTCCACGGCGCTGATTTTACGGGACAGACCTTTGAGAGGACGAGCAACAATATAATAAAAAGCCAGATACAGCAGCAGTACCAGCAGCATATTGCGCACAACCCCGGTAAAAAAAACCGTCACCGCCCGGTCATAAAATCCAGCGAGGGCCGCATCCCGGTTTATCCGGATGTCAAGCCGTCCCGTTACGCCCATCGCTTCCCCCGGAAGCGGTAAGGTTATGGAGAATTCCGTTTCCCCTGCCGAAAGCCTGTCACTTAACCAGTGCGTTACGCTTTCCGTCGGGGCACGGGAAACAGAAGCCAACTTTTGCCCCATATCATCTGTCAGCGCGGCGTAATCCACGAAGTCATAAACCATAAGCCCTTCCAGCACATGCTGGGCCAATTGTTCATCAAGAATATAGACCGCGCGCGCCGCAGGCTTTTCCACCACATAGAGGATCTCCTGAATTTTTGCCTCAAGGGATCTTTCCTCTTCCACAAAATCCAGATAGACCTGCACTAAAGACAATGTTACCCCGATGGCCAACGCCAAAAGCACCGCTGTTTTGGCAAGTTTAAAAGACAGGCTGTCCGTGACTTGAGTGTCAAAGCGCCGCGCGGTCATTCTTGGGCCTCCCCGGAACATGTGACAGGTAAATCCGATCCGTAACGGCGAAACGTTTCCTGAATGGCGCCTCTTTCATGAAGACGTCTCACACTTTCTGTTAGGCGGGGGACAAGATGGGCATAAGCGGATTTTTGTGAAACCACAAGCCCTAGCTGATACCCGGTCACACGGACCGGGTCCCCAACATAAGACAGAAAATCTTCCGGAAAATCCGATGCCTGCGCCAGGTGCTGCAAATAGGCGTAATACATGACCTCGTTCATGACAAAAGCATCCAGCCGTCCCGTGACCATCATGGAAAAATACAGCCGCGGCTGGGACAGGCGAACCGGTATGATATCCTGCTTTGTATAACCGCTTTTTTCAAAAACACTGCGCCCGGTAAAAGCAATTCTTTTGCCCTTGATATCTTTGAGGGTCCGAATACCGGACCCTTTGCGCGGTATCAGAATCATCGAGGAGCAAACCAGCGGCGCCACAACATTGACACCGCGTCCTTTATTATCAATCAGGGCAATCATGGAAAAATCGGTATTTCCCGTTTTCAGTGAATACAACACCCGGGCGAAAGGATGGGTTCTGAGTGTAAAGTCCTGCCCTGCTTCATGCGCGATCAGATTGACAAGTTCTGTATATAACCCTTTGCGCCTAGGGTTTTCCGGATCGTCCTCAAGCCAGTAATAAGGGAAGGTATCGAAAATACTGAAAACCGGGTTCGGTTGCTCTTCCCCGCCATAACAGGCCGTCGAGACAGACATCATGATCCAGAATATGATAAGCTTTCGCATCTATCCCCGGCCTTCTAGAGATTCACTTCCGGCTTTCCCGGTGCAATACTTCCAATCATAATAAGATCTTATGAATTAATAAAGAATAAGTATAATTAGAGTGAATTGTGATGAGATTGGCTCTACCCTGGAACGGATCCGTTCCCCAGCCCCCATAAAAAAGGGAGGCAAAATGCCTCCCAGTTGATGGATACAGGTATATTACCCGCTAAAAATTCCTATTCTCAGAAATTCAGGGCCTTGACCTGACGCACATGCGGCAGGTTCTGCACCTTGGCCAGCACCTCCTCCGACGCCGGCTGGTCAATAGCTACAAGAGCAATTGCTTCCCCTCCAGCATCCTTGCGCCCCAGGCTGAACGTGGCAATGTTCAAACCGGCATCGCCCAGGGTCGTGCCCAGCGCCCCGATGAAGCCCGGCAGGTCTTCATTGGTAACATACAGCATATGTTTGGTCAGTTCGGCCTCAAGACGAATGCCTTTGACTTCCACAATCCGCGGGCGCCGGTCGGCGAACAACGTGCCAGCAACGGTTCGGGTTTGTTTGTCGGTGGTAACGGTGACCCGGATCAGGGTGTGATAATCGCCCTCGCCCTCATTTTTACTTTCAATAATGTCAATATCGCGCTCCTTGGCAATGGCCATGGCGTTAACCATATTCACACTATCCATTAGCGGCTGAAGCACCCCTTCCACAACAATGGCTGTCAGCGGACGGATATTAAGTTCCGTCACATCCCCCTGATATTCAATATGGATGCTTTGCAGGGCATTTTCCGTCAACTGTCCGGCAAAACTGCCCAATTCCCCAGCAAGTTTCATATAGGGGTTGAGGCGCGTGGCTTCCTCTGCCGTCACAGACGGCATGTTGAGTGCATTGGTTACGGCCCCATCCAACAGGTAGTCGGCCATCTGCTCAGCCACCTGCACCGCCACATTGACCTGGGCTTCCGTTGTGGACGCGCCAAGATGGGGAGTCGCCACCACTTTTTCATGACCAAACAGCGGGTTTTCACGGGCTGGTTCTTCCGAAAACACATCCAGCGCCGCCCCGGCGACCTTCCCACTGTTAAGGGCATCCAGCAGGGCCAGCTCATCCACCAGCCCCCCACGGGCGCAGTTGATGATGCGAACCCCATCCTTCATCTTGGCAAAGGCATCACGGCCGATGATGCCGCGGGTGCTGTCGGTCAGCGGGGTATGCAGGGTGATAAAATCAGCCCGGGCAAACAGTTCATCCAGTTCCACCTTTTCCACGCCCAGTTCCTCGGCCCGCTCGGCCGACAGGAACGGATCATAGGCCACCACCTTCATTTTCAGACCCAACGCCCGTTCGGCGGCAATGGAGCCAATATTGCCGCAGCCGATGACGCCCAGGGTTTTGGAGGTCAGTTCAACCCCCATGAATTTGGATTTTTCCCATTTTCCGGCATGGGTGGAGGCGTTGGCCTGGGGAATCTGCCGGGCCAGGGCAAACATCATGGCAATGGCGTGTTCCGCTGTTGTAATGCTGTTGCCGAACGGCGTATTCATCACCACCACACCCCGGGCTGTGGCCGCCTTGATGTCCACATTGTCCACACCGATGCCGGCGCGGCCCACCACTTTCAGGTTTTCGGCGGCATCCAGCACCTCGGCCGTAACCTTGGTGGCGGAGCGGATCGCCAACCCGTCATATTCGGGAATTTTCGCAATCAATTCTTCCGGCGTCATGCCAACAATCTGATCGGCAATGATGCCGCGTCTTTCAAAAATTTCCTTGGCCAGGGGGCTCAGTTTGTCCGAAATCAGGACCTTAACCATCACTTTTACCTTTCGCTCTTTTGTCTTGATTTTCACCCGAAAGATTGTTTCGGGGAAGTCCACCACGGACCGGCCGCAGAATGCGACCGGCTTTTATCGCTCAGGCGTAAGAGGTTTTTACCTCGTCAAGCGCCCATTCAATCCACGGAATTAGCTTTTCAAGATCCGCGGTTTCGACCGTAGAGCCGGCCCAGATGCGCAATCCCGCCGGCGCATCCCGATAGGCGCCGATGTCATAGGCAGCCCCTTCTTCTTCCAACAGGGCCACCACCTTTTTGGCGGCAGCGGCCTGGTCCTCTTGTCCAAGGGCCGTAAACCACGGGGCCGTGATGTTCAGACAGACGGAGGTATTAGATACTGTGGCCGGGTCCTTGGCCAAGAAAGCCACATTGGGAGATTTTTCCACCCAGGCCCTCAATACGGCCAGATTGGCTTCGGAGCGTTTGATCAGACCTTCCAGGCCCCCGACGATTTCCGCCCAGCTGAGCGCATCCAGATAATCCTCCACACACAGCATGGACGGGGTATTGATGGTAGCACCGCTGAAAATACCGTCAATCAGCTTGCCGCCCTTGGTCAGGCGGAAAATCTTTGGCAGCGGCCATTTCGGTGTATAGCTTTCCAGACGCTCCACGGCCCGGGGCGAAAGGATGATCACCCCGTGCGCAGCTTCCCCGCCCAGCACCTTCTGCCAGCTGAAGGTTACCACATCCAGCTTGTCAAACGGCAGGTCCATGGCGAAAGCCGCAGACGTCGCGTCACAGATGGTCAGGCCCGCCCGGTCGCTGGCAATCCAGTCTCCGTTTGGCACCTTGACCCCTGAAGTTGTTCCATTCCAGGTGAAAACCACGTCACGGGCCGGGTCAACCTTGGAAAGATCCGGCAATTCGCCATAATCGGCTTCCATGACCCGCACATCGTCCAATTTGAGCTGCTTGACCACATCGGTCACCCAGCCCTTGCCAAAACTTTCCCAGGCCAGCACGTCCACACCGCGCGCGCCCAGGAGCGACCACAGGGCCATTTCCACAGCTCCCGTATCCGAGCCCGGCACAATGCCCACCCGATACCCTTCCGGCACCCCAAGAAGGGCGGCGGTCCGGTCAATGGCTTCTTTAAGTCTGGATTTCCCCACTTTGGCGCGATGGGACCGGCCGAGAGGGGCATTTTTGAGAACTTCGAGCGTCCAACCCGGGCGTTTGGCGCACGGGCCTGACGAAAACAGCGGATTCGCTGGCTTCACTTCTGGTTTCATATCTGTATCTCCTATTCCTTCCAGAATAGGCGTCCCTCGTTGGGGAGGGATAGCCCACAGCGGACTATAAAGATCCGGCGCCATCCGTCAAGTGAAGATTATGCGACAAATAAAAATAGGGATCGAAGAATATTCAGCACTCCACCCAGAACTGCGCAGTTTTAAAAGGTTCTCCATTGATCAGCACCCCCAGGTGATGTTCTCCGGCATAATGTTTCCGGGTTGTGAAATCTTCAAATTCCTGACTTTTTTCAGATACCCCGATTCTCCGGGTCAAAAGACTGGCGGATGTCAGATATTGTCCTACGTAAAATTCTGATTCCTATGAGATTTTACGCCATTGTGCTATATTTCCCATTCCAAAAAGGGAGAGGAGACAACAATGGAACAAATCAATCTTCTGGCCGTTCTGATTGCCACCATCATTTCCTATGCGCTCGGCGCCGTATGGTATTCACCCAAGGTGTTTGGGACCGCCTGGATGGAAGACAACAATTATGACCCGAACGCCCAGCACGGACATCCAGCCAAGGTTTATGGCCTGAGTTTTATATTTTCGCTGATCGCCGCAGCAGGCTTTGCCTATTATATCATGGGCGACCTTGCCAACCCAACATGGCTTGAAGGACTGCGCCGGGGTCTGGTTGTCGGCATTGCTTTTGCCGCCACCAGTTTCGGCATCAATTACCAGTTTGCCAACAAATCCACCCGGCTGCTGATGATTGACGGCGGTTATCACACGGTCCAGTTTGCCGTTTATGGGATTGTCCTGGCCCTGTGGCCGTAACCGGTTATTCCGCCGGCTGCAGGATGGCGGACCAAAAATGGGTGCTGAGGTCGCTGATCACATTGGATTCCGCATTCAAGAGGATGACAAGGCCAATATTATGGCGACGGGAATAGGCCACATCAGCACGAAACCCCGACACCCAGCCACTGTGATAAACCAGTTCCTCGGTACCAAAATGATAGATCCGCCAGCCCAGACCATAATAGGCGTCTTCAATATAATTACGCCAGCCCCGCCGGCGCAATTCCCTTTGGGTTCGCACCCGCGGTTCGGTCAGGGTCGCCAGCATTTCGGGCGTTAACACTTCCGGTTCATATCCCAATTGCGCCGACAGCCATTTGGCCAGATCCACAACACTGGCATTCACGCCCGCCGCTGGCAAGACGGAATAATAACTGGGATCAACCCGCCCGACTTTCCAGCCGGAACGGGTTTTGATATGCGGTGTAGCGCGGTTGGGGCTGGACAGAAACCCTTCCAGCCCCACCGATGCATCCTCCATGCCCAGCGGGGCAAAGATTTCCTCCTGCATCAGCTGCTCATAACTGGATGCCGTGGCCTGTTCCATCACAGGCTGAATGAGGCTATAGAGCACATTCTGATACCCATAACATTCTCCCGGCGCACAATAAGGGTCCAGGTCTGAAAATTTGGAAATAATTTTCGGCAGCGGCACATTGGCTTCCAGCAGATTGTCATAGGCATTGGGGATCAGACCGGAACTTTGCGAGAGAATGTGCTGCACCTGAAGGTCGCGGGAATATTCCGGTGTTCTGAACCGAAAATCCGGAACATACTGGTTGATGCGATCTTCCCAGGAAAATTTCCGTTCTTCCACCAGCCGGGCGCTGAGTCCCGCGGCAAAGGTCTTGGAGACGGAAGCCAGGCGAAACACTGTGTGTTCGTCCACAGGGGCCGTCCCGCCCAACCGGCGCACGCCATAACTGCCCATTTTCACCACCCGCCCCCCTTCGACAATGGCATAGGCACCGCCCGGCACACCGGCCCGGGTAAGCTGTTCGCGAAAATAGGCATCAAAGGATAACGCAAACTCTGATAAGGAAAAACCATCCGGCAACGGCAACCAGGGCCGGAATACCAGTGGCTTCAACGCCGACTGTTGTTCTCCTGCGGCGGGACTGGCCGCCGCCAGCGCGGCATTTGTCTCTGCTGCAACATGGTCTAGGGCGTCCTGCTCAAGGGCCTGATCCTCGGGAGATGGCACATCATGGCCCTTGGACGGCCGCCAATACCCGCTGACCGCAACCCCCAGCAAAAAAAGACAGAGCCCGATTCCCGCTCTGTGCATGAGCCTGTATTTCAAACCCTCGCCCCTTGCTTTTTCAGTTCTTTCCGACCGTCTATTCCGTTTCTTTCGACATCAGTCTTGTTCAACATCAGTCTTGCGGGAACGTCACAAACTGCACGCCGTCACCCTTGCGGAATATTCGGGTCTGCACTTCGCCAGCCCGTTCTATATTAACGGTATTTTTTTGATCGGCAAAGACATCCATAAACAGTTTGTGGATGACACCCAGCCGTGACAGCCCGTCCGGCAAAGGGGCTTCCTGATAGACATAGATATCATCAATGTTGAATTCATGTCCGACCCAGGTAAGCGGGACCGCCACACCCGTCTCGTCATAAAGCGCAAAACTGCCGCCGATATATTGGCGCAGGAAATCATCAATATCCTGATCAAGAAGTTCCGCCCCCGGCCCCTTTTCCCGGTCGAGACGCTGGCGGATCAGATCCTCCACATCATGGGTAAACAACCGGTGCGTAATCTGTATAACCCCTTGCTCCGGATGCAGATCAATCTGGGTAAAGGCCGCATAGAAACGGTGAGCGCCGCTGATTTCAGCGACGCCTACCATCATGACAAGACTACAGAAAGCTGCAAAGACACGCCTCATCGGAACCGTCTTTAATCCTTTTTCTTGGCCTTATTGTTTTTCTTTTCCATCATCTCACGCATCATGTCCCGTTTCTTTTTGGTTTTATAAAGCTCAAAGCGGGTTTTTTCTTCGATCCGGCGCGGATAATGGTTGTTAGACAGATCCGTATCCGCCGTTTCCAGATGCGGATCCAGCGTGACGGAACGAATTTTCTTGTCGCTTAACAGCATCTTGCGGATATGTTTCGTGTTCTGTTTCCAGACCTCGGCCGCCCAGCGGATTTCCTCGGTGGAACCATCCTCATAGGTCACTTCAAGGTAAATCGGCATCACCAAACCGCCCTTGTTGCTGAAATCCAGCATGTAGATATGGGCGTCTTCCTGCAACAACTGCCGTTCCTCTTCCTTCAGGCTCTCAAGAAACGCCTTGTAATCCTCGCGCTGTTTGTCGGTAACGGTATATTCGTCATATTTGTTGTAAAAATCCTTGAGTTCAGGATAGGCGTCAAGCCGTTTCGGCAGGGCCTTGTTGCGTTGCTCCGACAGGGTTTCCGGGCGCGCCTCGTCCTGTTGCTTGCGCCAGGGTTCCTCCTTGTCCGGATCCTTGCTGTCCAGATGCACCAGTTCCACCTTGTCGAGGGAAATATCCACATGGTCGGTGGTATAGAACCAGCCCCGCCAGAACCAGTCCAGATCCACGCCCGAGGCATCTTCCATGGTGCGGAAGAAATCTGCCGGGGTCGGCCGTTTGAACTGCCAGCGCCGGGCATACTCCCGGAAGGCAAAATCAAACAGTTCCCGCCCCATGATGGATTCCCGCAAAATGTTCAGCGCCGTGGCCGGCTTGGCATAGGCATTGTTGCCGAATTGCAGCAGGGATTCCGAGTTGGTCATGATCGGCACCTGGGATTTGCTTTTCATATAATCCACAATTTTATAGGGTTCGCCCCGGCGGGAGGGGTAATCGTCTTCCCATTCCTGTTCGGCCAGATACTGTAAAAAGGTGTTCAGCCCTTCATCCATCCAAGTCCATTGCCGTTCATCGGAATTGACGATCATCGGGAAATAATTGTGCCCCACCTCGTGAATGACCACGCTGATCAGGCCATATTTGGTACGCCGTTCATACGTGCGGGTACCGTCCTTATGTTGGGTGGGCCGGTAGCCGTTGAAGCTGATCATAGGATATTCCATGCCGCCGGTGACCGGCCCGTGCACGGAAATCGCCACCGGATAAGGATAGGTCAGGGCATATTTGTTATACACTTCAAGAGTGTGTATCACCGCATGGGTGGAATACTGCCCCCACAAGGGGTTGGCCTCTTCCGGATAGAATGACATGGCCATGACGGTCTGGCCGTTTTCCTTTTGTTTATAGCCCATTGCGTCCCAGATAAACCGGCGCGAAGAAGCAAAGGCGAAATCCCGCACATTCTGCGCCCTGAAACGCCAGGTTTTTGTTGTGGTGGCCTTGGTTTTCTGATTTTCCAGAGCTTCTTCCTGGGTTACGATTTCCACCACCTTGTCCGAAGTACGCGCTTTTTTCAGACGTTTAAGCTGTTCCCGGCTCAAGACTTCATCGGCGTTCTGCAACACCCCGGTGGCCGCCACGATATGATCGGCCGGTACCGTAATGGCCACCTCGTAATCGCCAAACTCCAGAGTAAATTCCCCACGGCCGATAAATTGTTTATTGTGCCAGCCTTCATAATCGGAATAGGCAGCCAGGCGCGGGAACCAGCGGGAAATCTCGTAAATATAGTTGCCGTCTTCCTTGAAATATTCATACCCCCCGCGGGAACGGATTTTAGTGCCGTCCACGATCTGATAGGCCCATTCCACGGAAAATTCCATGCTCTGGCCCGGACGCAACGGCGCCGGCAGGTCCACCCGCATCATGGTTTGGACAATGGTATAGGGCAGATCCGCCCCGCCGCTATCCTTGACCGAAAGAATCTGGTGCCCGCCGGAAAATTCCGTTTCATGGACTGCCTGACCAAAAGCATCAAAACTCATTTTGTTAGGCCGGCTCATGGTCCGGGTCTGACGGTCCAGGGAATCCCTGGAAAACCGGTTCTGGTCCAGCTGCAGCCAGAGGTAACGTAACGGATCGGGGGAATTATTGTGATATTTGATGACTTCACGCCCTCTGAGGCGTTGTTTTTCATCATCAAGAGTGACGTCGATCTTGTAATCTACCTGTTGTTGCCAATAAGCATGCCCCGGTGCGCCGGAGGCCGTGCGATAATTGTTCGGCGTCGGCAGAACCTCATCCAACTGACGGAATTTGTCGTTGAGCTGCTCCATGGTCTGAGCTTGGGAAAAATTCGCCTGAGACAGGCTGAACAATGAAAAAACTAAAGCGGCAACAATCCCACAGATACCGTTTTTAAACATTCATCACTCCAAATCATATGGTGCGGACACGCTGAACCTCCCCGCGTCTCCGGCTTCATTTTTACACTCAGGACTCTGTTATAAAGAGATCAGTCAGCAGATACAAGGTGATTGAGCGGGCCATGGCCGCCACCGAACCCCGGGGCCGTGGCAATGGCCCGGGCCACATAACGATGGCCCCGCCCGACAGCCTTGGGCAGGGACAAGCCCTGCGCCAGCCCCGTGGCAATGGCCGAGGCCAGGGTGCACCCCGTGCCGTGGGTATGACGGGTTTCCAGCCGCGCGCTCTCATAGAGATATTCTTCCCCCCTCGTCAGCAACAGATCCACAAGCCGCTCCCCCGGCATATGCCCGCCTTTGATCAGCACCGCCCCTGCCCCTAGAGAGAGGATTTTTTCACCCGCCCGGCGCATGTCGTCCAGGGTTTCGATCCGCTCCAGGCCGCTTAAGGCAACGGCTTCGGGACGGTTCGGGGTGACCAGGGTTGCCAGCGGCAACAAATCACGCACCAGGCAATCCCGGGCTTCGGGGTCGAGAAGCTGATGGCCGCTGGTGGACACCATAACCGGGTCCAGTACATAGGGCGTCTGCCCCCGCTTTTGCGTCAGCACTTCGGCCACGCGTCGGATAATGCCGGCATGATGCAGCATGCCGCTCTTGAAGCAGTCAACGCCGATATCTTCAATACAGGCCAGCATCTGATCCCGCACAAGATCAGGCGCGGCCGCCTCGGCCGCGGTGACCCCACGGGTGTTCTGCACCGTCAGCGAGGTAATGGCGGTCATGGCATATCCGCCAAGCGCCGTGATGGTTTTAATATCGGCCTGAATGCCGGCCCCACCGCTGGGGTCAGAACCGGCGATGCTCAGAACCTTTCCATGAAGCTTTGTATCGTCAGGCACGGGTTGTCTTAGGCTGCTGTTGTCTGTTCTACAACAGAAACAATATCATTCACCACCGAAGAGACAAGTTTTTCGTCTTCCCCTTCCGCCATGACCCGGATCACGGGTTCGGTGCCGGACTTGCGGATCACGATCCGGCCCACCCCGTTGAGCCGTTCTTCGCCTTCGCGAATGGCCTCTTTCACAATATCGCTTTCCAGAGGCTCCGCCCCGGGGCTATAGCGGGCGTTTTTCAGAAGCTGCGGATAAGGGTCAAACAGATGGCAGATCTCGCTCACCGGCCGGCCGTTTTTCACCAGAACCGCCAAAATTTGCAACGCGGCAATCAGCCCATCACCGGTGGTGCAGAAATCCCCAAGCACAATATGACCGGACTGTTCCCCGCCAAGGTTCAGGTTTTTCTCGCGCATTACCTCAACCACATACCGGTCCCCCACCTGAGTGCGGATCAGATCCAGCCCGATCCGTTCCAGATATTTCTCAAGCCCCAGATTAGACATCACCGTGGCCGCGATCGCGCCACCGCGCAATTTGTCCGCCACCTGCCAGTACTGGGCGATGGTCGCCATCAACTGGTCCCCGTCGATAATCCGGCCATTCTCATCACAAATAATCAGCCGGTCGGCATCCCCATCAAGGGCGATACCAATATCGGCGCCGTGGGTCACCACCTGTTCGCACATCAGCTGCGGCGCGGTCGAGCCGCAATCCTTGTTGATATTGGTGCCGTTAGGGGATACGCCTACGGCCACCACCTCGGCCCCCAGTTCCCACAGTACACTGGGGGCGGATTTGTAGGCCGCACCATTGGCGCAGTCCACCACGATTTTCATGCCATCCAGGCGCAGATTTTTGGGAAAGGTATTCTTGGCAAACTCAATATACCGGCCCACGGCGTTTTCCAACCGCTGTGCCCGGCCCAGTTTTTCGGACGGCGCCAGATGGTCGGCATATCCGTTGTCCATCCGATCCTCAATAACCTTTTCAATCTCGTCCGAAAGTTTATAACCGTCCGGCCCGAACAGCTTGATACCGTTATCCTGAAACGGGTTGTGAGAGGCGGAAATCATCACCCCGAGATCGGCTCTGAGCGAACGAGTCATCATCGCCACCGCCGGGGTTGGCATCGGTCCCACCATGATCACATCCATGCCCATGGACAAAAATCCCGACGCTAGCGCCGGTTCCAGCATATAGCCCGAAAGCCGTGTATCCTTACCGATCACCACCCGGTGTTTGTGATCCCCGCGCGTGAAATGTTTACCCGCCGCCATGCCCACACGCATGGCGACTTCCGCTGTCATATGCCCCTCATTCGCTCTGCCGCGAATACCGTCCGTACCGAAATATTTCCGTGACATTTTTCTTATACCTTGTGATTCACTCCGCGCCAGATTTCTGCGCACGCCTCCTTTACGATACCTTATCATAAGGTCATAACATAAAGTTCTTAATACATGTTCAACGGTTCCTTATGAACCATAAAACGCAACTTGCAAATACGACAAAAAGATTAAGACAATATTATTGGACAAACCACTGAACAACAGTCTCCGCTCAGCAGCGTTCGCCTCCTCAGACTCTCATCTTTTCCTACAATCTTTTTACAGAAAGTCATGTTGTATCCAGTCTAAATAATATGGATATGTGACCAAATTGTGAGCGCCTGGCGCGTCTGGGCCACATCATGAACGCGGACGATCTGCCCGCCCTGATCCCAGAAAGCCTGTGCTGTGGCAAGTGAACCGGGCAACCGGTCCGTTGCCGTCTGCGCCCCGCTCAATGCGCCGATGAAACTCTTGCGCGACGCCCCCAAAAGAAGCGGTACGCCAAGGCCGTGGAACAGGGAAATATGCCGCAGCAGAGCCAGATTGTGTTCCACCGTCTTGCCAAAGCCGATGCCTGGATCCGCGATAAGGCGATCCCGGGAAATACCGGCTTCGAGGCAGCAGGCTATGCGTTCCTCTAAATAGTCAAACACGTCCAGCACCACATCATCATAGCGCGGATCCTGCTGCATGGTTTGCGGGGAGCCCTGCGCATGCATCAGGATCACAGGCGCCGTCGAAGCGGCAACCACGGACAGGCTATCCCGATCATGGGTTAACGCACTTACATCATTGATGATATGCGCCCCTTTTTCCAGCGCCTGCGCCATGACGGGCGCATTCCGGGTGTCCACAGACAGCGGGATGCCTTCCCCCGCCAGTTCTTCAACCAGGGGAATGACCCGACCCAGCTCCTCTTCAAGGGAGACCGGCTCCGCACCAGGACGGGTGGATTCTCCACCGATGTCAATAAAATCGGCCCCGGCCTGATGCATGAAGCGGGCATGCCGGAGGGCAGCAGCAGCCTTATCAAAACGCCCGCCGTCGGAAAAACTGTCCGGCGTGACATTCAGGATGCCCTGGATCCGGGGAGTTTGCAGATCAAGCCGCGTTCCGTCCGGCAGACACAAAGGGGGACGCGGACGGATAAGATGCGCAAAAAGATCCTTTATTTGGGTTTTCTGTTCGACAGGATACGCGGCCATATGATCTGCAAAGGCGCCAACGGGAACTATTTGTTCCGTCACCTCCCGGGGGCCTGCCCGCCGTATAAGACGCAACTGGGTAAAAGACAGATCCAGTCCAGCCAGCCGCCGGGCCTGTCCGGCAGCTTCGGCAGAACGCGCGAGCGCACCTCTGAGAAACCCCAGAGGTTGCAGATAAAGTTTTGCCGTCATCTCGGCTCCCCGCTCAGCGCCGCTTCATGCATAGTCTTCAGGACAGGCCGACAGCCTTCCCCTATCACACGCCCTCAACTTTCCGGAACGGGATCGGATCCCACGCCTTTGGGACCATCATCTCCTTTAGGAGGTGTTTCCGTGGAAGGAACGGATCCCGGGCGTGGACGGTTCTGATCGGAATCTTTATAGGATTCTCCCCGCTGAATCGTTTTCCCGGCCAGCAGTTCCTTGATTTCACTTCCGGTAAGGGTTTCATATTCCAGCAGCGCCTTGGCCAGCTTATGCAGATCGTCAATATTTTCCGTCAGGATTTTGCGGGCCCTCTCATAGGCTTCCTCTACGATCCGCTTGATTTCCTCATCAATCAGCTTGGCCGTTTCATCGGAAATATTCTGATTGCGGGTTACGGAATGCCCGAGGAAGACCTCTTCCTGATTTTCCCCATATTCCAAGGGCCCGAGCTTGTCGCTCATCCCCCATTTGGTCACCATGGCACGCGCAATTTTCGTAGCATGGGAAATATCCGATGCCGCGCCGGAGGTGACCTTGTCATACCCGAAAATGATTTCCTCAGCTACGCGTCCCCCCATGGCCACCGCAAGATCCGCATGCATTTTTTCCCGACTCATGGACAACTGATCCCGTTCCGGCAGACGCATGACCATGCCGAGCGCCCGACCGCGCGGAATAATGGTTGCCTTATGCACGGGGTCTGATGCCGGACAATGCAACGCCACCAGCGCATGACCGGCTTCATGATAGGCGGTGAGTTTCTTTTCCTCTTCGCTCATGACCATGGAGCGGCGTTCCGCCCCCATCATCACCTTGTCCTTGGCGGATTCAAAATCCTCCATGGAGACGACCCGTTTGCCTTTACGCGCTGCCAGCAAAGCCGCCTCGTTAACCAGATTCGCAAGATCCGCTCCGGAAAAGCCCGGCGTGCCCCGGGCAATCACCCGAGTGTCCACATCAGCCGCCAGCGGCACCTTTTTCATATGCACTTTAAGGATTTTCTCCCGGCCCAGAACATCGGGACGCGGCACAACCACCTGGCGGTCAAACCGGCCCGGCCGCAACAACGCCGGGTCCAGAACATCGGGGCGGTTGGTCGCGGCCACCAGAATAATGCCTTCATTGGCCTCGAACCCGTCCATTTCCACCAAAAGCTGGTTGAGGGTCTGTTCCCGCTCGTCATTACCGCCGCCTAGGCCCGCGCCACGATGCCGGCCCACCGCGTCAATCTCGTCAATGAAGATGATACAGGGAGCATTTTTCTTGGCCTGATCGAACATGTCGCGCACCCGGCTCGCGCCGACGCCCACAAACATTTCCACAAAATCAGACCCCGAAATGGTAAAGAAGGGCACATTGGCTTCGCCGGCGATGGCCCGCGCCAGCAGGGTTTTCCCAGTACCCGGCGGCCCCACCAACAGCGCGCCTTTGGGGATAGTGCCGCCCAGGCGTTGAAACTTCTGGGGATCTTTCAGGAACTCGACAATTTCTTCAAGTTCTTCCTTGGCTTCGTCAATGCCGGCCACATCGTCAAAGGTGACACGACCCTGCCGCTCTGTCAGCAACTTGGCTTTCGATTTGCCAAAGCCCATGGCCTTGCCGCTGCTGCCCTGCATCTGGCGCATGAAGAAAATCCACACGCCAATCAGGATGATCATCGGCAACCAGCTCAGGAAAATATTCAGCAGCGAACCGTCCTCAACCGGCTCTGCCATGATGCGCACCCCTTTTTCCCTAAGCCGCTTGACCAGTTCCGGATCGTCCGGAGCATATGTGCGGAACATCATGCTGCCGCTGCCATCATTCATCCGCCCCCTGATTCTGTGCCCCTGAATGGTGACCTCCTGAACCTGGCCAGTTTCCACCCTGTCCAGGAAATCAGAAAACGCCAGCTCACTGCGCGGTCCCTGGGTCGCAGACCCCTGAAAGACATTATACAACAGCAAAAGCAGGATTAAGATTATCGCCCAAAAAGCAAGATTGCGTCCCATATTTATCCACGTGTCACTAAGTTAAAAGGGGCGGGGCATTGATAAATGACCCGGATTACTTCATCTATTAAAATAGGGGCTTGGCCGCGACAAACAAGCCACTCGGCACAGTTTTTTCCAGAATAAGCCCTCTTGGCAACCATTTTATCATGTTTTGTTCCAAAACCGCACAAATTCCATCTGCACATCCTGCCCTGTGGCCTGTGTCGCCAAGTGTGGCACCCGCTCCACGCCATCACGATCAATCAGGCAGGGCAGGCTCACTACGGCTTCGGGCGGGGCCGTCCAGCGCGTCTTCAGATCTGGCGTTTTATGGCACAATTCATGCCAGCGCGCCACACCCATAACGACCACCTGCCCCCCAATCCGGGGGGAATAGATCCTGAACCGCCCATCCCAGAGAAGCGCTTGCCCCGGCTGCAGTTCCGCGACGTCATTGACGGCTGCCACTTCCCGGCACACCACCACAGGCTTGTGTTTTCGCGCGCTGCCCTGGCCAGGACGGACCACACATCCTCCGATGGTCTGCCCCTTGAAATCCGGATCGTGCAGCGCCTCATACAGTTTTTCGATTTTTTCGAAACGCGGTCCATAATCCTTGCCACCGACTTCACGAACCAGAACGGCCAGAAGCCGCACCACAATTTCCCGATGCGCCGCCCGTATCGCTTCCCGATCCACCGTTACATACCCCAGCGGGTCAATGCGCACAGCCGTTGTCATGACCTCATGCATCAACTCATTCAGAAGTTTCTGAACCTGCCCCATGCGTCGGGCGGTATCTGCCAGGCGGCGGGGTGTCAGGCCATCAATTTCCGGGTGTTGCAGAAACTGTCGGACCCGAACCCGGGCATGGCGGCGGTCCTCATTGCTGGGATCCTCAATCCAGTCCTGATGCTGAACCCGAAGGGTGGCCCGGAGCCGCTCCCGGGGAATATCCAGCAGGGGCCGGCACAGTCTGGGCAAACGGTGCGGATCCGGATAGGCCCCGATCAGCGGATATTCCATGAGCGGTTTCATGGCGGACAGACCGTCCACCCCGCTGCCCCGGGCCAGACGCAGCAGAAAGGTTTCCGCCTGGTCTTCCTGATGATGCGCCAGACACAGCAGGGAAACGCCTTGCCCCGCCGCCCACTCTCCCATCAGCTGATAGCGGGCACGACGGGCGTTTTCCTGGAGTGAAGCTGATGGTTTTCGGCCCTGCCAGGACAGGATTTTATGACGGATCTTCCGACCACCAAGCCAGGAAGAAACCTGCCTCGCTTCCTGAGAAGAAGCCGCTCGCAAGCCATGATCCACGGTCAGCGCCACCAGGTTATATCCCTTCGCGCGGCACCACCTGTCCAACAATAACGTCAGCGCCATGCTGTCGGCTCCACCAGACACGCCAGCCGCCACCAATGCCCCCTCTGGCAGCCTCACCCCCTCCAGCGCCTCCGCCATCAGGGCTGAGAATTCGTCATGGGAAAGTGGTGTAGTGCTGGACTTGTCATGATCCATGTTATGGACCTCTCAGAAATCTGTCGGCTAGTCTTCTGACTCTTGACTCTGAAGTTCGTATCATATTTGTAGCAGGCTATTCGAATTTCAGAGTCAACAAGAAGACTAGTTAATTATTTGACTCTAGTGTGGTTTCTGAATTTGAAGTTCCTA
>MDSW01066468.1_pt1 | contig 73195 bp, 73 predicted proteins | sample 811171 | NCBI WGS metagenome assembly MDSW01 (sample SAMN05326641, study PRJNA326480) | marine metagenome | isolation source: seawater | place: Atlantic Ocean: North West | collected 2012
CTTGCCGAAGGGACGGGGAAAGGCTGCGAACGCGCTTCGCTTGTTGAGGATCAGAAGTCTCTTCGCAATGCCGCACGCAGTCTGGTCGCGCGTTTCCACCAGCCGGCGCTGGTCGAAGCCTACTTGCCCGGCCGCGAGTTTACGGTCGGCATCGTCGGTAACGGGCAGGACGCCCATGTCATCGGTGTGATGGAAGTCAGCGTCAACAAGAATGCCGAAGGCGGCATCTATTCCTTCAACAACAAGGAATTCTGCGAGACGACGGTGACGTATTCCAGGCCCGTCGATGGAGAAGCCGTCCGTGCCGGTGAGGTCGCGCTTGCAGCTTATCTTGCGCTTGGCTGCCGGGACTCCGGTCGTGTCGACTTGAAATCCGACTGGAATCACGAACCGGTCTTCATGGAGGTCAATCCGTTGGCAGGTCTGCATCCGACGCACTCCGACCTGCCGATACTGGCGGAACAAAACGGTATCGGCTTCGATCGTTTGCTGTCGATGATCCTCACCGCGGCTCATGCCCGTTATGACAGAGCTGCCCGCAAACGTATGAGTGCGTGATGCCTTCCGGTTTTGATAGAGGGTTCGTCCCGGTCCTCCACGCGGGCCGGGATGACCGCCCTGATGAACTCGATACAATTCGGGCCGCCGAGACCGTTGCCGAGACACTCGGCCGTCTGGGCTTCAGTTCCGAAGTGTGCCGGGTGGGGCTGGACCTGAACGTACTTCGCCAGATCGCGGCCCGCAGGCCCGTTTGTGTCTTCAATTTGGTAGATGCGATCGAAGGTGACGACAGTCTTATCGCTCTTGTGCCTGCTGTTATGGAACATCTGGCCGTACCGTTCACCGGTTGCGGTGCCGAGGCTTTTTCGGAGACGGTTTCCAAGATCCGCACCAAGCAAAAGCTGGAACTGTTGGGAATTCCGACCGCATCGTGGTCCGAGGATGGAACGACTTGCGATCCGGTGAAACGCTATATTGTCAAATCCAATTGCCAGCATGGGTCGCTTGGCATGGATGCCGGATCGGTCGTTCTCGGCGCTGAGGCAGCTTACGAGATCGATACGCGATCAAAGCGTTTCAGCGGCCGCTTCTTTGCCGAAGAATTCATCGACGGCCGGGAGTTCAATGTCGCGCTGATCGGTGAGCAGGACCGTGTTCGTGTGTTGCCGATACAGGAGATAGATTTTTCCGGATTCCCCGAGGGCCGCGCGCGTATCGTCGACTACGGCGCCAAGTGGGACGAGGACGATATCGGCTATAGAACGACCAACCGGAAGTTTGGTCTCGAATGTCGCGAGCCGGCACTCGGTGAGAAGTTGGCGGCATTGTCCGAGCAGGTCTGGCGAGCATTCGGCCTTAAAGGCTATGCGCGTGTCGATTTCCGGGTTGCCGACGGTCATCCATACGTTCTTGAAGTGAATGCCAATCCGGCAATCGCACCCGATGCCGGTCTTGCCGCGGCGGCGTCCGAAGCCGGTATCGCATACGATGATCTGATCGACCATATCGCCGCCGTTGCAAAAAAAACGGATGCTGCTTCGGTGAAACATGTTCCGCAAAAGAGCATTCCGGCGCTTCGATCCGAATCACCGTCCACCGCAGATGTCAAATGGCGCTATGACGTTGTGGCGAACGACGTTGACGCTATTTCAGAACTCGTCCGGGCAACGGGGTTTTTCCACGACGACGAAACCGCAATCGCCGCGGAATTGGTTCAGGAACGGCTGAATAAAGGTGCGGCGTCCGGGTATGAGTTCCTGATTGCCGAGCTGGGCGGCCGCGTTGCCGGTTATGCCTGCTTCGGCAAGATCGATGGCACGGCCGATGCCTTTGATCTGTATTGGATTGCCGTCGATCCTGAGCTGCAGGGCAGGGGGCTTGGGCGTGATATCCTCAGGCGATCTGAAGCCATTATGCGCGATATGGGCGCGTCCCGCGTATACATCGATACATCATCGAGCGATACCTACCGCGCGACCCGCGCGTTCTACACCGCAATGGGGTATGTCGAGGAAGCCCGCTTGGCTGACTTCTACAAAAAAGGTGACGGCAAGGTGATCTTCATGACGAACCTGGTGCCGGCACCGGTTTATGTCTAGGACCCGGGCCTAGGCTATCCTGAATTGCTCCGCCGTTTGGTGTCGTCTGAAAATGCCTGTTGGAGCTTCGTTTTGTGGTCGACAGATGTCGCATTGAACAGCGTGGCCGTCATGACCTTGGTCACCTCCCCGGGCGTATCCATTATCGGCAGGCGAAGGTTGATTTTGGTTTGAACAATGCCGGATTTCGGTGCGCGGATGGCTACATCGAAAGCAACCGGCACCTTACGTTCCAGAACGGCATTAAGCTGGCTTCTTGTCGCTTCGATGAAACTTGGGCCAAGTGTTTCGGACAGCAATAATCCAGTCTCATCGGCCCCGTAATGGTCCGTGTAAATCGTACCCCAGAAACGATATTTGAAATCTGCCCCCCCGTTAACGACATCGACGACCAAAGTTTGCGGCAGCACGATGGACGGCAAGTTGTAGAGTTCGACATCGCGCCAGATCGGCGCAGGACGATCACCGGCCCACGTGTGCCATAGCGCAAGCGTGATCCCAAGTGGATTGTTCTTCGGAAATTCGCAGGGAATTTCTTCTACGTTCAGAACCGTATATTCGACATCCGTCCCTGACATCGTTTCTCGTCCCAGTTTGGTCAACTTCAACACTTACATGCGGGCAAAATAACGAAAAACAAGCTTTGCTCTGCTTAGAAGGGAAGCCACGAGTGTTCGTCGTTATAGTGAAGGTATCCGATATTCGCACCGGTCCGCAGACCCACGCCCGTGCGGATGGGGGCCAGCATGATCTCGCCGTCTCCCTGATAGTTCACGCCTAGGCCGGCAACGTAATAGAACGTCCCTTCAATACCGGGAAACCGTTTGTATATGGCGTCTTTCGTATTCAGCCCATAAACAAGGACGAAGGTTTTCGATGCGTTGCCGCCGATGTCGAAACCGACGCTCGGTCCCTGCCAGAAAATACGGGATTTGCCGTTGGCTTTGATATTCAGTTCTCCCTTGCCGTAGCGAAGCCCGACGACGAATGCGCCGCTAATTTCTTCACCTTCGATGTAAGCCGTGGGCTGGCCGAGATCCGAGAAGATGCGTTCGATAATTTCAGCCAACCCGGCCGTGGTGCTGCCAAAGAATCCCTCCGCTGCATCGGTAATTTCACTAGCCGAAAATGTCTGATTGTCATCCTGCGCGTATGCCAAGGAAATCGAGATGGTGGACGCGACGGCGACAAAGACGGCCAGCACAATGAACGTGCGCATTATTTGAAATAGTCTACGTACCACTCCAGTTCCTCGTCTGACATCTGAAAAGAGCCGTCCTTGGCTTCGTGAATCATCGACTTCGCAGGTATTTTGCCAATACGGCGTTGGAGCGACACGGCAATATCGGCGCCGTGACCTGCTTTCCAGGCAAGGGCGCACAGACCTTTCGCACTTTCCGAGGTCAGCATCTTTTCGACATGCTTGGCGGACAATTCCGTCAAAAGCTCGTAACTGCGTTGCAGGAATTCCACGTTGCCCTCGTCGATGGCATCCAGCACCGCGTATTCATCAAGTTTTCCGGACTTGAAGAGTTTGTCTGCATGACGGGCGTCGATATCGCTTCTGGGCTTTTCCTCTTCGGTCTCTCCGGCATCGATCCGCTCTCGGACTGCGAGGCGCAGGTCCCGTGCGAGTTCCTCCTCCAACGTGTTGGACGAGATCATCCGTTCGACGAGCGCGGCGCTGACGAATGTCGCGATGCGCCGAAGCGTTGCTTTAGACAGGCTGCCGCGGTCAACCAGGGGCAGGTGGAGGTCCGGTCGGGTTTCCGCATGCATGGCGATTTCTTCCATCAACTTATCGCCGATTTTTGCGGTCTGGTTCTTCAGCAGTTCGGCAATGGCTGGATCTTCATCCTGATCCACAACCGCTTGAGCGATCCTGTTTGAGACATTGCGCCGTCTTGCAACCGCCTCGAGCGCACCGCCGCGCAACCCACTAGTAACGATCTGGAGGATTTGTTCATCCGTCAGCAGCGGCGAATATTCGAGGATGGGGCCTGCAACGGTGATTTCCGCGTCTTCTGCGAGGCGCTGAATCAGTCGTTTCGGCACGTTATGAAGATGCTTGATCTCGTCGGCGATGATGGCGCGGATATGCGGCACCTGATCTTGCGCCAGAATTTCCAGCACCTGGAATGTCATTTCCGCGAGTTGCTCGCTTTCGTCTTCAGTGAGGGTCGGCACCAGCCGGCCGATCTTGAAGGCAAGTTCCTCGCGAACGGATTGGTCGACATCCTTGGCGAGAAGCAGGTCTGCCTGAAGCGGTGTGCCGTCGTTTTTAGCGACAGCCCGGCGTACGCGGGCATCTTCATCGGTCGCGAAAAAGTACAGGAACTCGGGTTCCAAATCTTCATGCGCAGCAAGTTCGGCCCGTGCTTTTGCGTCCCCTTTGGCCGCAACGAGCTTGGCTTCCTCATACGACGGCTTCTTCTTGCCGCCGGTCTTCCGCTTTTTCTTTTTGCCCAGAACCCAATCGAGCATTTGCGTCTCCTGAAATGCCCTGAGATGCTATCCATGCTACCGCAATGATACAACGTCGGCGAGGAGGGTTGCGTGACGAAGAACACCAACACAACGACCGAAGGCGCAACCACTGAAGGCACGGCGCGTTTTTCCGACCGTTTTAAACCCAAACCGGGTCAGTATCGGAACGTTCTGGATCTATTCTGGTCGAGTGTCGGGATTGGAACGTACCTCGGCAATGCAGACGACAAGACGGATGCCGAGGTCACGAAAGCCGTCCGGACCGCAGTGAATGGCGGAATAAACGTCGTCGACACTGCCGCGAATTACCGTCGCGGACGCGGTGAGACGGCGATCGGCAAGGCGCTTGAAGCGGTATTCGCGGCCGGAGAAGCGAAGCGCGACGAGCTGATCATCTGTACCAAGGCGGGATATTTGCCAACGCCGCCGGAAGCGTTCAAGGAAGCATACCTTGGCCATGATGGTATCGGCGAGAGCGATCTCGTCGGCGGCAATCACTGTATTCATCCGTCCTACATCCGTGACCGGATTGCCAAGAGCCTTGATGCTCTGGGTGTCGATAAAATCGACGTTTTCTATGTGCACAACCCGGAAGCGCAGTTGGCGCACATTGAACGTGGAGCGTTCGATGCCCGTCTTCAGGCGGCGTTCGAAGCCCTTGAGCAGGAAGCCGATGCGGGGCGGATCGGTTGCTATGGCCTGGCGACGTGGCGGGCCTTTCGTTCGTCGCCGGGGGAACAGGGATATATTTCCATTGCCGGCGCCAAAGCGCTCGCCAAGCGCGCCGCCGGGGACAAAGCGGACCGGTTTTCGTGCGTGCAAATGCCGCTCTCCATCACCATGCCGGAAGCCATCCAACGGCCGACGCAATGGTTGGGGGAGGCCACCGTCCCAGCTGTCGCCGCAGCGCACATTCTCGGTCTGGCGGTCGTCGGCAGCGGAAGTATCGGGCAGGGCAAGGTGCCGAAGATGAACGAGTCCCTGGTCAAGTGGCTTGGTGAGGAACTGGCCGACGACAATCAGCGTGCGTTGCAGTTTTCTCGGTCGGCCAGCGGTTTGACCACGGCTCTGGTCGGCATGAAGCAGCCGGACCATGTGGCGGCAAACCTGGACGTACAGGGCCGCGCGCCATTGTCGCGTGCTGTATTTGAATTGATGTTCAGAAAGTCGCCGGTCTAATTCTTGAGTGCGGGGTCATGTTTCGCGCCGCCACGGCAGGCGGGTGAAGCCATGATACGGCCGCCGCGGGCTTCCCATTCGGCCGGCGTGTGGGTCTCCATCGACAAAGCATGCACCGGCCCGTCCAGTTCGGCTTTGAGTGCTGCGTTAACCAACTGGTGACGGCCGATCAGTCGTTTGCCGTCGAACGCGTCGGAGACGATGATCAACTTGAAATGGGACTCCGATCCCGGCGGCACATTGTGCATATGACTTTCGTTGATTACTTCCAGATGCACGGGATCAACGGCATCAGCGATCTTTTGCTCGATGGTGGCGGCAACGGTCATGATTGCTCCCTTGGGAAACCTATCTTCAGTAACAGAATTAAGCTTCACGGGATCAGGGTGCAAGGGGCGGCGTCAGCCGGGATTGCCGCTCCGCCGCTGGCGAAACTGCGGTGGAATAGAGTCGACCGTGTTCTTCAGATCGTGTTCGACGACCTTAAGGCGTTGAGTGAGCGTATTGAGCTTTTCGGCGGACTCACGTTCACGCATCTGCATCGTCTCGACTTCGCGTTGCAGGCGGTTGAGTTCCAACTGCATCTGATCCGCTTTTTGCTCAAAAGCCACCTGGGATTCTCGGACTTGCCGGGCAAGATGTTTGCCGTACTCTTCAAACGAGGAGTTGACCTGTTTGTTCGCATGGCTCGCCAACCAAAGCGCGCCCAAACCAACGAGTAATGCGACGACTGCGCCGATCTCTGCCACAAACGTTTCCCCGGTACTGAGTTACCCCCACACAACACAATCACGGAATGTGGAAGTTGAATCAATATTTCTCACGGTGGAACGGCGAATTAACTGTGGAAAAAACACACCTTTAAGTTGTTAATCGAAGTGCCGTCTACCGACGTCTCAATACTGATAAAGGATTAAGCCAATATTTTGGTTTCCAGATCCGACGGAAAAAGGTCAGGAAACCGCCGATAATCGGTCACTCTTGGCGGGAAATCTTCGCTTCGCGCACTCTGCATGATGGAGTTCTCGCTGCGGGCGGATCGTCGATCCGTTATCGATTGCATTAGAACGTTTTTCCGAGAATCGATCCGTTTTTGGGCCACGTTGACGCCGTGTGCGAATCGCCAATGCGTTGGACTGTGAACGGCATCGTGACCAGGTTTCGCACCTTCGTTTATCCGGCTTTAAAAAAAGCCGAAAAATGGGCTGCTAGTTCTTGCCCGCCGCCCGGTGAGACGGTATTCACTGTGGCGGCGGCTCTGCTGCGCGGATCGTGCTATTCGGTTCGCTTCTGGGTATCGGTAGCCCGCGAAGTCCTGGGAAATGTTGGCCTGAAGGGGATGTCCTGAAAGGGAGGTCCAGGGCTTTTGAGCGGGGAACGACAGACGGGGCAAAGTATCCGTCTAGACGAGGAGTTTTTCATGTCATCGGATGCACAATCCCTGGAAATGAGAATGGCGAATGCCATCCGCTTTTTGGCAGCCGATGCCGTACAGGCGGCGAAATCCGGTCACCCGGGCATGCCCATGGGTATGGCCGACGTGGCGACGGTGCTGTTCACCAAATACCTGAAGTTCGACGCATCGGCGCCGGACTGGCCGGATCGTGACCGGTTCGTGTTGTCGGCGGGACATGGCTCGATGCTGATCTATTCCCTGCTGCATCTGACCGGTTACGAAGACATGACGATGGACGAACTCCGGAATTTCCGCCAGCTCGGCTCCAAAACCGCCGGGCACCCGGAATACGGCCACGCCAAGGGCATCGAGACGACGACAGGACCGCTTGGGCAGGGGATCGCGACCGCCGTCGGTATGGCGCTTGGCGAACGTATGATGAATGCGCGCTATGGCGACGACCTGGTCGACCATTACACGTACGCCGTTGCCGGCGACGGCTGCCTGATGGAAGGGATTAGCCACGAAGCGATCTCGCTGGCAGGACACCTGAAGCTCTCGAAACTGATCGTGTTATTCGACGACAACGGCATTTCGATCGACGGCAGCACCGATATGGCTGTTTCTGACGATCAGCAAAAACGCTTTGAAGCGTCCGGCTGGCACGTGCAAGCCGTTGACGGTCATGATCATGCCGCCGTTGCGGCGGCCATCGAAAAGGCGAAGGCGAGCGACAAGCCGTCCATGATCGCCTGCAAGACGACGATCGGTTTCGGGGCGCCGACCAAGGCCGGAACGGCATCGACGCACGGTGCACCGCTAGGTGACGAAGAACTCGCGGGTGCGCGCGCGGCGCTCGGTTGGGATGCCGGGCCGTTCGAAGTGCCCGAGGATGTACTGGAAAGCTGGCGCGCGGCGGGCAGCCGTGGCGGCGCCGATCGCAAGGCCTGGGAAGGCCGTCTGGCGGCATCTTCCAAGTCTGGCGAATTTAATCGCGCCGTTTCGGGTACGCTCCCGGGCGGGATCGCCGAGACGGTTATCGCCCACAAGAAACGTGTGTCGGAAGAACAACCCAAATGGGCGACGCGTGTCGCTTCGGGTGAATCCCTGAACGTGCTGGTCCCGATCGTCACCGATCTGGTGTCCGGCTCCGCCGACCTGACCGGTTCCAACAATACGAAGACACCGGATACCGGTCCGGTGACGCCGGACGATTTCGCCGGTCGGTATATTCACTACGGTGTGCGCGAGCACGGCATGGCAGCCGCCATGAATGGGATTGCGTTGCACGGCGGTTTGATTCCGACCAGTGGTACATTCCTGGTTTTTGCCGATTACATGCGTGGTGCGATGCGCCTCTCGGCCCTGATGGGCCAGCGTGTCCTTTACGTGTTGACCCATGACAGCATCGGTCTGGGTGAAGACGGCCCGACGCACCAACCGGTAGAGACCCTTTCGATGCTGCGTGGCACGCCGAACTTCCTGATGTTCCGTCCATGTGACGGGGTCGAGGCGGTGGAGTGCTGGCAGGCTGCTCTTGAAAACACGAATGGGCCTTCCGGTTTCGCGTTGTCTCGACAGGGCGTGCCGACGCTTCGTACCGAGCACACGGATGAGAACCTTTCGGCGAAAGGGGCGTACGTGCTTGCGGAAGCTGCGGCATCCGAGCGGAAGGTCACCCTGTTGGCGACCGGGTCCGAAGTCCATCTTGCCACCCAGGCCCGCGAAGCGCTCGAGGCGGAGGGGATCGGAACCGTCGTCGTGTCGATGCCGAGTTGGGAATTGTTCGACAAGCAAGACAAGGCGTATCGCAATAGCGTTCTCGGGGAGGGGACCGTTCGTGTCGCCGTCGAAGCCGCAGTGCGGCATGGCTGGGACAAATACATCGGCCCCGATGGTGGCTTTGTCGGCATGACGGGCTTTGGCGCATCGGCGCCTGCCGGTGACTTGTACAAACATTTTGGCATTACCGCCGAGGCCGTCGTTGCCGCGGCCAAGGAAGGACTGGCCTGATCGCTTTTGCGGTCGGACACTCGTTGGAGGGAACGGATATGAACAAACAGGAACTTTTTGAAACTGCCGTTGCGATGGTTGCCGACAACAAGGGGCTGCTGGCTGCAGATGAAAGCACCGGCACCATGGGTAAGCGTCTGGACTCCATCGGCGTAGAGAACGTCGAGGAAAAGCGCCGAGACTACCGCGAGATGATGTTCCGATCGGAAGGGATCGGCAGCTACATCTCCGGTGTCATTCTGTATGATGAGACGATCCGTCAGTCCGCCGCCGACGGCACCACGCTGGTCAAGATCCTGCAGGACGCGGGCGTAATTCCGGGCATCAAGGTAGACGCAGGTGCGAAGGAACTGCCGGGTCGCCCCGCAGAAAAAATCACCGAAGGTTTGGACGGCCTGCCGAAGCGGGTCGCGGAGTATTACGATCTCGGCGCGCGTTTCGCCAAGTGGCGTGCGGTGATCGACATCGCCGACGGTATCCCGAGCCGCTACGCCATCCACACTAACGCTCACGCGCTCGCCCGCTATGCCAAGATCTGTCAGGAAGGCGGCCTCTGCCCGATCGTCGAACCGGAAGTCCTGATGGATGGCGCACACGACATCGACCGTTGCCAGGAAGTGACTGAAGAGGTCCTGGATGCCGTTTACAACGAACTGCACCTGCAGGAAGTCTATCTGGAAGGCACGATTCTGAAACCGAACATGGTTATCGCGGGTAAGAAATGTGCGACCCAGGCGTCGCCTGAAGAAGTCGCTGCGAAAACCGTCGAAACGCTGCTGCGCAAAGTGCCGGCGGCGGTGCCGGGGATCATGTTCCTGTCGGGCGGCCAGTCCGAAGAGGAAGCGACCCTGCACCTCGACCTGATGAATGCATCCGGTGCGAATCTGCCTTGGAAGCTCAGCTTCTCCTATGGCCGTGCCCTGCAGCAAAGCGCCTTGCAGGCCTGGAAGGGCGACAACGCCAACAGCCCTGCCGCGCAGCAAGCCTTTATCGAACGCGCCAGTGCCAACAGCCGTGCCTGCGCCGGGACGTACTCGAAAGCAGCCTGATCGGAGCCATCGATGGTCAAAATCGCCCCCTCGATCCTCTCTGCGGATTTCGCTCGTTTCGGTGATGAAATCCGCGCTATCGACGAAGCCGGGTGCGATTACGTGCACGTGGACGTCATGGACGGCCATTTCGTCCCCAACATGACGTTCGGTGCGCCGATCATCGAGAAACTGCGCTCGCACACGAAAAAGCCGTTCGACGTCCATCTGATGATCGACCCGGCGCAGCCTTATCTTGAAGAGTATGCGAAAGCGGGCGCGGATATCATCACCGTGCATGCAGAAGCGGACAAACACCTCGACCGTTCGCTCCAGGTGATCCGCTCATTGGGCAAGAAAGCAGGGGTATCGCTCAATCCTGGAACACCGGAGAGTGTTCTCGAATACGTGATGGACAAGGTCGACCTTATCCTGGTGATGAGCGTCAATCCGGGATTTGGCGGCCAAAGCTTCATTCCTTCGGCGCTTGAGAAAATCAAACGCATCCGAAAAATGATCGGCGACCGGCCGATCGAGTTGGAAGTCGATGGTGGCGTCAATGTCGATACGATCGCGGATGTGGTCGCAGCGGGTGCCGATGTACTCGTTGCGGGTAGCGCCGTTTTCAAGGGTGACGACTACGCCAAGACGATCGGCGATCTTCGGGCTGCCGTAAAATCCTGATCAGCCGGTCCCCGGCAAAATCGAATAGACGTCCGATGGCGTGGTCGCCAGATCCAGCAGCAGCTTGAGGCTAACCATAATCACGAGCATGGCCAAAAGGCCGCGCAACTGTTCGCCTTTCAGCTTGGCGCCGATTTGGGCACCGATCTGCGCGCCCAGCACACCGCCGATAATCAGGACCAAAGCGAGCATGATATCCACGGTCTGGTTGGAGACCGCCTGCAGCAGCGTGACGTTTGCGGTTACGAAAATAATCTGAAACAGCGAGGTTCCGACGACCACAACCGTCGGCATGCCGAGCAAATAGATCATTGCCGGGACCATGACGAAGCCACCGCCGACGCCCATGATCGCCGAGAGGAGACCGACGAAGACTCCGACCGCCAGGGGAAGCAGCGCGCTGATATACAGGCGGGAACGGCGGAATTTGATCTTGAACGGCAGTCCGTGCGTCCAGTTGTGGACGTGACTTTTCTTACGCTTCTGGGCCTTTTGGGCCATCATTGCCTTGATGCTTTCGATCAGCATCAGCGTGCCGATAATCCCCAGAAACACCACGTAACAGATGTTAACGACGAGATCGACCTGACCGATTGATTTCAGAAACGAAAATACCCAGACCCCGACCGTGGACCCGATGAGCCCGCCGATCAAAAGCACGATGCCCATCTTGAGGTCGACATTGCCGCGCCGCCAATGCGCGAGAACGCCGGATATCGACGCTGCCACGATCTGATTGGCGCCGGTGGCGACAGCCACGCCCGGCGGAATGCCGATGAAGATCAACAACGGCGTCATCAGAAATCCGCCGCCAACGCCGAAGATGCCCGAGAGCGCACCGATCCCACCGCCAATTCCCAGTAACAGGAATATGTCGACCGACACTTCAGCAATAGGCAGGTATATGTCCATAACAATCCGTAGCGGCGGTTCGGCGACACCGGCTCGGAAGTCGGCGGGGGAACCGGCAGGTCGCCGGTGCCCTCAGGTAATCAAGGCGATTTCTTCTTCGGTCAGATTTCCGGGCACGATCGTAACTGGCACCCGGAGCCGCCCGGCCATTTTCTCGACGAGGTAGGAAACCAACGGTCCCGGGCCGTCAGTGCCTGAAGCTGCACCGAGAACGAGGAGAGAAACACCATCTTCCTCTTCGATCAGATTGACCACCTCTTCGCGAAGCGCGCCTTCTCGAATATAGAGAACCGGCATATGCCCGAGCCGTTTTTGAACCACCGATGCCACGACGTTCAGCATTTCTTCCGCTTCCTCGCGGGCTTCCTCGCGCATGCGTTCGCCGACGGCCATCCAATGCTGGAATTCTGCCGGCTGAATAACGTACAGCAACGCAACACGACCGCCTGAATTCTTGGCGCGTTGGCAGGCAAACTGCAGTGCCGCGGCGAATTCCTCTGTTTCATCGACGACACAGAGGAACGTGCGGCCCGTCAGCTTTTTGGGCTCGTCGCCGTCTTTTTGCGGCTCGTCGGTGTTTTCGTTCATGGCCTTAACCCCTCCTGAAGGCGGCGTTGGCAAGCCATCCGGCTGCACAGGCAATGACAACGGCGAAGATACCGTACAGAAGCGATTGTTGATGGGCAAAGTTATAAATTTCCGCTTCCAATCCAAACTTGCGGACATGCAACAACGTGGTTTCGCTTGTGATGACTTCTTGGTCGCGCACCAAATACGTCTCGATCGCAAATTCTCCGACGGACACATTAGCGGGGAAGTTTATCCTCGTTCTGAACAACATATCATTTAGGAACAGCAACGGTGAGGCGTCTTCCGAATAAAGCCGCTTGCGGACCTTATCGCGCACCAAAGCGGCGCGGAATGCGATCTTCTCAGCCGAATTGGCGTCTTCCTCGACCGGCGTGATCGGCACTTCGTCGAGACCGATTTGCAGGCGGGTGAGGGTATCGGCGGGCAGAATGTCATAAACGGGACGATTCGACGCCACCCAATAGAACGAGGGAACGTCCTCGAACTTCAGGTGCTCTGTGTTGACCCAGATCCCCAGCTTGCGTTCCTTGAGATGGACCGTTTGATCCTCAAGCGGGCCGCGTATCACGACGATGACATCGCCGGCACCGCGCTTTGCGCCGAACAGCAGCAATTCGGTGCCTGAGAACCCGGTCGTGATACGAACAATCGGAGCGGATAGGTCGACCACCAAGTCCTTCGCCTGAAGACTCGACGCGCTGACCAGCAGGGCAATCGCACAGGTCATTAATTTCAAATAGCGTTTAATCATCAATGTCCTCCGACGCCGAACGCATAAGGATCGGCAGGCGGCACCACCAGATCGAACGTTAGTTTAAGGCACACGGCGATAACAATCAGCGCCAACAGGCCGCGAAGCTGTTCGCCCTGCATCCGACCACCGAAGCGCGCGCCGAATTGTGCACCAATTACGCCGCCGATCAAAAGCAGCAGGGCCAGCACGATATCGACCGAATAGTTGGAGACAGCCTGCAAAACGGTGACGTTGGCGGTGACGAATATGATCTGGAACAGCGAGGTGCCGACGACCACGGCCGTCGGCATGCCGAGCAGGTAGATCATTGCCGGCACCATCACGAAGCCGCCGCCGACGCCCATGATTGCAGACAGAATGCCCACGAATATGCCGATCAGGATGGGCAGTATCGCACTGATATAAAGCCGCGACTTGCGGAACCGCATCTTGAAGGGAAGGCCGTGCATCCAGTTGTGGGAATGGCTCCGTTTTACGGCTTTCCGCTTCTTGGCACGCATCGAATTGACGCTTTCGATCAGCATCAATATGCCGATGATTCCCAGGAATACGACGTAGGAAAGCTTGATCACAAGGTCGATCTGGCCAAGGCCCTTCAGGAATGTAAAAAGCCAAACGCCAAACGATGAGCCGATGACACCGCCGATGAGCAAGAGAATGCCCATCTTGATATCGACATTCCCGCGGCGCAGATGCGCCAGCACGCCGGAAACGGAACTCGCGACGATCTGATTGGCCTCGGTCGCGACTGCGACAGCCGGCGGAATGCCGATGAATATCAGAAGCGGCGTCATTAGAAATCCGCCACCCACACCAAATAATCCCGAGAGAAATCCGACACCCCCGCCCATCCCCAGAATGAGGAAAATGTTCACCGAGATTTCGGCGATGGGCAAATATATCTGCATCTAACGGCGGCTCCGGCCGGGCAGTAACGCCAGATGGCGGGGTTTGTATTTAGCGAATAATATCAGGCTTCTATGGCAGCGTCCTAACAATGTCAATGACGTTGCCGGATTTCTGACGTATTTGAGGTTTAAAATTGGTTCGGATTCCGCGTTTACGATTTATGCACGAGTTTTTGCGAACACTGCCGTGACAGAATGTGCGCTGGAAATATGCTAGGCTGGGTGAAAAGGTGCCTGTGCGTGGCGTTTCCGGTTTAATGACGGACTGGAAATCGACGTGAGAAGTACGCCTGAACTGGTCGACGACGCCGAAGGCCCACCCCCAGACGAGGAATCCTGGACGGTCGAGGTCGAAGGCTCTCCGCACCGATTTCCCTGGTTGGCGAAACTCGGGATTGGGCTCGCTGTCTTAATTCTGCTTTTCGTTTCTAGTCTCGCGCTTGCCCCGATGGTGTTGCCGCCATCCATGACGGTTGGCTATGCAGAACGTCTGATCGGTCAGGTCGCCGGTGTGAATGTGGCCATCAAAGGCGATCATTCATTCAGGGTGTTGCCGACCTTGCAGCTGAAGGCCGAGAACGTCGTGTCGACGGACGGCCCGGGCGCCGTTGCCATCCAGTTGCCGCACCTCGAACTCGAAGCGAGCGCATTTGGCGCGTTGGCAGGAAGTGTTGACGTGCAACGGGTGATGCTGCGGAGACCCGATATCCGCGTAGAGGCCGGGCATTCCACAGGCGTGCAATCAAATTCGGCGCCGGAAATCGACCACGCGTGGGGTTGGTGGCGCGATATGACGGTTGAAGACCTGCAGATTGAGGATGCCACCGTCGTCCTGAGCAATAGCAGGAACGGTCGTGCGCTACGGTTGGAGAATTTCAGCATCAACAACACCGCGCCTGGCAGGCAAGATGTCCAGGACGGTATCGTAATGAAGGGCGACGGCGTACTGAACGGACAGAAAATTACCGTTTCCGTAACGACGTCCGATCCGCAGTTGCTGGTTTCCGGCAACCGTTGGCCGTTCGAGATTGTGTTCAACTCCGCTTTACTGAATGGAACCTTCAAGGGATCGCTCGCCGTCCGTGAACGTACGGTCGGCGGCGGTGAGATCGTAGTAGGCGGTTCCGATGCCAGTGCCGTCGACACCTGGTTGGGGCCAATATTCCCATCCCGCGACAATGGCCCAATATCGCTGAAGGCAAAAATCGATTTAGCCGGCGATAATATGGATGTCGGTGGTTTGGAACTGACCTATGGTCAGACAGACCTGAACGGAGAGCTGTCAATATCGGGGATGACCACCGGAGCGCCGGTGGTCGATGGAAGGATTGATGCAACTGTCATCGATCTAGGTCAAACGCCGCCCGATCAAGCAATTTCCATGATGGAGACGCCTCTTATGATCCCCGGTATGCCGAGCGGAAGGATTCAGGTCGCCTGGCAAGAGGTAGTTTGGCGAGGGCTCAGTTTCGGTCCCGGCGATGCGCTTATCGAACGTGCGCCCGGCACCCATCGGCTTAGCATCGGCCTGGAAGATACCATTGTGTACGGTGGAAGCGCTCGAGGGACCATGACGCTGGATGCTTCGGAGGGAATGCGTGCGCTTAGTATCGAGGGGCGGGCCGTAGGGGTCGATATCGGACCGATGCTTCTTGTCGGTGAAACCGGATTGGATCCTGTCCTCGGCGGTGCGTCAAACATTGAACTGAGTGTGTTTTCGGTCGGCGGATCGACGGAGGAGCTACTTCAGGCGTTGACCGGAAGGGCGGAACTCGTCGCGCACGACGGCAGCTTGAGAATTGAAGAACTGATCGACGGACTGGTTCCGGAAGCAGGAGGGACGCTCGATTACAAGTCTCTCAACGCGACGTTCCGGGTTGCACAAGGGATCGCAGCCAGCGACGATCTGTTACTCCGTACAGGTAAGTTGAGCTTGGTCGGAAAGGGCCGCATCGACCTGGCAAACTGGACGATCGATCTGGATGTCGGCAGATTGGGGACGGAAGGTGAAACGCGAACGCTGAAAAGGTACAGGGTTAGCGGGCCAGCCAATGAAATGAAGGTAGAGCCGATCAACGGCTCATAGGTTCGGGGGGCGCTGATCGAATGGTCGAGATTTTAAGTCTGCTGGGGGCGGCAGTTGTGGCTGTTTTGATCTCCATGCGGCTGGGTCTTGGCTCGCAACTCGGATACCTCGCCGCCGGCGCCGCCATCGGACCGTTCGGTGTTGGCGTTGTCACGGATGCCGAAAATCTACGGCATATTGGCGAGTTCGGCGTCGTGTTCCTCTTGTTCATGATCGGTATGGAGATGAAGCCCCAGCGGCTTTGGATCATGCGCCGGTTGGTGTTCGGGCTAGGCGGGGTGCAGGTTCTGGTGACTGGGGCAGTGCTCGCCGCCGCCGCGCACTTCTTGCTTGGTTGGGATGCCAACGTAGCGATCGTAATCGGCCTCGGCTTGGCCCTTTCTTCGACGGCATTCGGTATGCAGATGCTGTCGGAACGAAATGAACTGACCAGTCATCACGGACGGAACAGCTTCGCCATATTGCTTTTCCAGGACCTGGCGGTGGTGCCGCTGATTGTATTGCTGCCGTTGCTGGCAGTCGGAGAAATCGCTGTCACGACGTCGATGGGGCTGGCAGTGGTGCAGGCGGCCGGGATCATCGTTGCCGTGATTTTGGCCGGCCGATATGCGATTGGCCCCGCGATGCATACCATCGCCCGGATCGGGAACAGCGATACGTTCGTGGCGATGGCGCTCTTGCTGGTGCTGGGCTTTGCCTGGGTCATGAACCAAGTCGGTCTTTCGCTTGCTCTGGGGGCCTTTATGGCGGGCGTCCTGCTGGCGGAATCCGAGTACCGTCACCAGATCGAAGCGGACATCCTGCCGTTCCGAGGGTTGTTGCTGGGGCTGTTCTTTATGAGCGTCGGGATGAGCCTCGACCCGGTCCCGCTGGCTGAACACGCCGGGTTGGTAATCGGTGCAACGGTCGCGCTTTTGTGCCTCAAGACCATGATCACGATCTCGCTTTCCTTGATAGCGAGGGCTCCGGTCGCCGTTGCCATTCGAACAGGCTTTCTGCTGTCTCAGGCCGGTGAATTCGGCTTTGTGTTGTTCTCCATAGCGGCCGGAGACGGCATCTTGCCGCCTGATATCCTCGATCTTGCGATTGCAGTCGTGGTGCTCAGCATGATTCTGACACCGGCAATGGTGTTCATCGGGGGGCGCATTGCGGAGCGCTTTGCCATAGCGGTGCCCGGTGAAGTGCACAGCGAGGTCGCGGAAGAGTCCCGTCCCGTGCTGATTGCCGGTTTCGGACGGGTCGGAGAGACCATCGCCAACATGCTTGCTGCGGCGGATGTCCCTTATGTGGCCATCGATGCCGACGCGGACCGTGTCAAACGCGCCAGGCGGCACGGGTATCACGTCTATTTCGGAAGCGCCGGCAGACCCGAAGTGCTGCGTTCGGTCGGCGCCGAGCACGCACGGCTTATCGTTGTGACGTTAGATGATTCCAAGGTCGCAGAGGCAATGGTACGCACGGTCAGGCGTATTTACCCGCACGTGCCCATTCACGTGCGCGCACATGACTGGGACATCGCCGATACCTTTACGGAACTGGGTGTTGATCACGCCATGCCTGAAACGGTCGAAGCGAGCCTCAGGTTAGGGGCGGCGGCTCTCGAAGCTGCCGGTGTGGATGTCGAGCGTCGCCGCGCACTGTTCGAGGATCTCAGTGCCGAGAACTTTGCAAAAATGCGGGCATTCCGCCGTTCTTAAGCTGTTAATTGACAGCTTTTCCGATTGACCGATTCACGGATTGTTAACCACGTCGTGGCATCATTTCCCCGGGATAAGCCACGAACTTCGCGCCGTGGCGATTGGGTGTCCGTGGATGCAAGGTTGGATGCGTGCCGGACGACGGAGAAGGGAGCGCAGTCATGCGCACAACCACACGAATTTTGATTGCAGTTGCGCTGGTTGGCATTGCAAGTCACGTAAATGCCGGGAATACGGGCGCTATTGGGACGGCGAACGGCGCGCCAGGTATGGTGCCCCAGAACGGTATCCACCCGAACGTTGCTGCGGCTTCGCCTGTTTCACAGCCGCAGGAAGCGCCGGCCACGTCGCCGACCGGCCTGCCACCCATGCCCGGGCCCATCAACGCGACACCGTCCAAACCGATCGCATACCAAGACAGCAAGCGCGGCTTCATGCTTGTCGCCCCACCCGGCGCGCGGTTTCAGGAACGTTCCGGTGGTGAGCAGATCGCCATACAGTCGCGTAAAGGGTACGCCGTAAATATCCAGGTGGGTGACGCGAACCCGTCTTTGTCCACGGCGCAGATGTTTCATAAGCTCGAGATTCAATACCTTGGCGAAGGGAAGCCATGGGCCCGCAAGGTCGGTGAAAAGGAACAACTGATCGCCGGTCTGCCCGCCGGTATCGGTTTTTACGAAGCCGGATCCACCAAGACCAAGGTCGTGATTGCGCGGGGCAATGAGACCGATTTCGTTTTCATGTTTTTTGCGCCGATCAGCCACTACGAAAAGCTATCTGTGGAATTCGAGTGGATATTGGCCAGTTTCCGCCCGGCCCCGTCGGAGAAACCGGCCGAGCCCGTCAAGGTCGCCGAAGAGCCGAAGCCTGAGGACAAGCAGCCGCCGCTTCGTGCCGAAGCGGCCCCGGAAGCCATCCCGGCAGGCCGCCCCATTCAGCCTAAACCGGAAGGCGCGCCGGATGTGCTCATTTTTTCGGAGGCCGGTTACGGATACAGGATCGAGTATCCGTCTGAATGGCATCTTGAAAAGATCAGCGCGTTTACCAACGCGATCAGCGGCCCGCAGGGAACGCCGGCCTACGACGCAATCGTTGCCCTGCAGAACGTTCGTCCGGGCGGGAGTGGCGATGTAGCCCGTGTCGCCCTGGACAACCTGAAAGCAAATCTCGCACAACAGGCGCAAGGTGTTCAGTTCATTGGCGAGAAGGCCGTGACCTATGCGAAATACGGTCTCAAACTGGAAGGTCATCAGTTTGTCGCCAGTTATGACCACCAGGGGCAAAAGTTCCGCAAGTGGGCGTTGGTGATTCCGAGGCCTGAAGGCGGCATCGCGCATATTTGGTCCTATACCGCGCCGGCAAGTCGCTTCGACACATACCGCCCGGTTGCCGAACGGATACTGAATTCACTGAAAATTGACGGCTGACGGGTATCACCGCAGCCGGGCTGCGTGGTACATTTTGGATATGTCGATATATTTCCCAGCAAATCCCGGCGTAAAGACCTGTCTGGCGGCCGTTTTATTCGCGGCTTCGATTTGTATGGGCGGTCAGGTGAAGGCCGCCGATGATCCAAGCGTCGACGATCTGATGCACCATTTTGAAAATGTGGTGTTCGGCGCCGAGATAGACGGTGTTCAGGCTGCCAAGCACATTCAGAAATGGATGACCCCGATCCGCGTTTCGATTACCGCCATGAAGGGCGAAATGATCGACAAGGGCAGCGGTAAACGGGAATTGAAGTTGAGTTTCGTCCGACCGGCTCAAAGTTATGTCGACATGATCCGGAAACACCTGACGACGCTGGTGACGTTAACCGGAACGGTGTCCGAGAAAAGTGACAACCAAAACGACAAGCCGGCAAATTTCTTCATCAAATTTATGCCCCGGTTGGCGATGGGGCAACCGTTCATCGCCAATGACGTCGATCCTGATATCCTCAAAAGGCTGAGCAGGCCCGGTGTTTGTTACTTCCTGACCCGGTCGGTCAGCACCGGCGCGATGTTTCGGAGCTTGATCGTCGTTAACAACGAACTTCCACCAGACCAGATGGATGCCTGTCTGCTGGAGGAAATGACACAGGCCATGGGCATGCCCAACGACAGCGATCTTGTGAAACCATCGATCTTCAATCAAGAAAGCACGCGTCGAGAACTATCCGCCAGCGATATCCTCTTGCTGCGGACACTCTACGACAAGCGGTTGCCGGCCGGCACGCCGAAGCCCGACGCGCTGCGCATTGGTCGTGAAATCATGCAAGAACGCCTCGGCGGTTGATGTGCTGAGATCATTTCTTTCGGTAGCAGTCCTTTTCGCTACATTGACTCAAGCCGGTATTTCGTTGGCGGGTGACGTTCCGCCCACGCCAGAGTTGCGCCGCTTCGCCGAAGATGTGGTGATCGGGCAGAAGCCCGGTGCACATTTGGTGAAATGGTCTTATGCGCCGAAAATCCGCCTGGAGACGTTAGTGCCTGGCGCGCGCGATACCGATACCGGCAGGGCGGCCCCGATCCCGGGCATAACAAAAGTTTCTCACTATGCGGCGTTGGGACGTCACGTTGCCGCGCTATCGGAATCGACCGGCATGCATCTTCGCCTGATGCCGCGTGATATCGGATCCGGTGGCGACATCGTCATCAGTATCGTGCCGCGTACCATCATGTCACAGGTCCCGTTTCCGGGTGTGCCGGCAAGGACCCTGACACAGTTGATGGGTCCAAGCCGTTGCTTCTTCGTGATCTGGCCAAACCCGGATTGGACCGTCAAATCGGCGAAAATTGCTATTAATTCGATTTTGGAAGATAGTCATATAACTCATTGTTTATTAGAAGAATTAACTCAATCATTGGGGCTGCCAAACGATAGCGAGCGCTTGCGCCCGTCGGTGTTCAACGAGACGTCGATGCTGACTGAGCTCTCACCCATTGACCGGATTCTGATCCGCACTCTGTACGACCCACGGATCAAACCCGGCACGTCGCTGGGGACATTTCGCGAGACAGCCGAGCCAGTGATCGACACCTATCGCCAAATGAAATAATCGCTACTACGCAAGTTTTCTCGTGATCGTTAAGGATGCTGTCAGGGGCAACCGTCAATTTTATCAACGGTTTGCCACAACTGTTCGCGTTCGCCTGTAATGGTTTATTAACAACAAATGCCTAAATCGGTACCTGGACCCTAGTCTCTGCGGGCGGAGCCAGGGAGCGGAAGGACCGGTTGCGTCGAGCGGCCGGATAAATATATGGGCTTGGCTGAAAAGCTTAGATCGTCGGAGCCGAAGCAAGGCAACGAACTGGGGCGTATATCGTATACGCCCGGCGGGATATTCGATCTCATTCTTGCGTCGGTCTTTATCAACCTGCTTGCGTTGGCGATGCCGCTGACGCTGCTGCAGGTGTACGACCGCATTATCCCGAATTCCGCGCAAGGTACGCTCATCCTTCTTATCGTCGGCGTCGGTTCCGCATTGATTCTTGAGGCATGCCTGCGACAGGGCCGTTCTTACGTCTCGGGCTGGATGGGCGCCAGGTTTGAGCATTTGGCCGGTGTCGCCGCCGTCGAACGGTTGTTGAATGTCTCCATCGTCGACTATGAGCGGCAGGGTTCAGGCGTTCACCTGGAACGCTTCAATGCGCTCGGGCCGCTCAAGGAGTTTTATGCGGGGCAAGCCATTCTCGCACTATGTGACCTTCCGTTTGCGGTGCTGTTTCTGGGCGCGATGTATTATCTGGCCGGGCACTTGGTTATCGTGCCGATTACCTTGATCATCATCTTCGCGATCGCGGCCATTCTGGTCGGGAACCGGCTGAGGAACGCATTGGAAAGCCGGATGCTGGCGGACGATCGGCGTTACAGCTTCATCATCGAAGTGCTGGGCGGCATCCACACCGTCAAGGGCCTTGCGATGGAAGAGCAAATGATCCGGCGCTATGAGCGCCTGCAAGAAACCTGTGCGACGGCTGATTACAATGTGGCGCTTCACTCGTCGTCGGCCAGTTCCACGGGTGCGCTTTTCTCTCAGCTCGTCCTGTTCTGTGTTGTCGGATACGGCGCGACGTTCGTGATCGACGGCGAGCTTACGGTCGGCGGTCTTGCGGCATGCACCATGCTGGCCGGTCGCTCCATGCAGCCGCTTCAGAAGGCGGTAGGCATCTGGACCCGTTTCCAGTCCATCCAGCTGTCCCTCGATCGCGTCCGCAAACTCTTCCAGATGGAGGAGGAGAAGCCATCGGGCCTGCCGAAGCTCCCGGCGATCCGGGGTGAACTCAAGATCGAGGACATGACGTTCACGTACGGCAAAAACAAGGATGGCGATGATCTGCCGCCGGTTTTCAAGGATATCAACCTGTCGATAGAAGCCGGCGAGACGATTGGAATCACGGGGGCAGGTTCCAGCGGCAAGACGACGTTGCTTTACATCATCATGGGTGTATTCGCGCCGACGAAAGGTCGTGTGCTTGCCGATGGTATGGATATCTACGAATACGACCCGTCGAGTATCCGTCATCAAATCGCCTACCTGCCGCAGGAAGGTGTGCTTTTCAACGGAACGATTTTGGAGAACGTGACCATGTTCCGTGAAGAGAAGATCGATGAGGCGTTGGATATTTCACGGCTCCTTGGTCTCGACGGTGTCGTCGCGCATATGCCGCAGGGCTATGAAACCCGGGTCGGCGATGGCGCTGGCGACAAGTTGCCGAAAGGGATCAAACAGCGGATCGCGATCGCTCGGGCACTTGTCGACAAGCCGCGTGTCCTGCTGTTCGACGAGGCGAACGCGGCGATGGACAGTGCAGGGGACTCGACCCTTCGCAATCTGCTGGAGAGACTGAAAGGCCGCGTGACGCTGGTGCTGGTGACGCCGCGTCCGTCCATGCTCAATCTGGCCGATCGGATTTTCGACATTACCGATGCGCAGCTCGTGGAGCGCGTGCCGGAAGCCGACCGACTGGGCAGCCCAACTGGAAAGGGGAACTGAACATGATTGCAAATTTGAAAAAACTTGAGGCCACGGACGGCAGTCCGGATTGTTTGGTGGCACCTAACGCGGAACGGTCGTCGGCCCCCATGTCGAAGCCCGCCGGGCCAAGCCCGGAATTGCAGATGCATGCCGTGCCACGCGACGGCTGGTTGAGCGGTCCTGGCCGTCGCATCGGTCACGCCTGACGGATAGAAAGGGAATTCGACCCGGATGACCGGCATACTCTCCAAGATCGAAGCGCTCGATGACGCCGATGAAAGCGGCGCCGAAGCGGTCGATGTTGCCGTAGACCGCGTCTTTGGAGAGAAAGAAAACGCAAGCGTTGCCGGAGCGCCCACCTCAACGCCAGCCAGCGCTGAAGCCATAATGCCCGACGAGCGAGGCATTCCGATGCCGCCGCTTGGCGAACGTAAACGACCGGCGCCGCGTAAACCTGAGCCGCCCAAACCGGCACGCGGACCGCGCCCGAATGTCCGCATGGAACGGGACCGCGCGGCGGACTCGAAAAGTCAGTCCGAAAACACTCAACCCGCACCATCGACGGCCCCCGCTCAACGACCGGCGCCGCCGAAAAAAGCCCAGCAGGCTCCCGAACAACCTCAGCCTTCCGCCGAGGACAAGGCGGCACTCGCTGAAAAAGCCGCGGCGGCGCTCAATGCTCCGGCCAAAGGGGGAAGGGTTCCGCCGCGCCTTCGGAAACGTCAGGAACAAGCGAGTACAGGCGGCCAGCCGAAGCCCGCACGCCCAGCCCCGACACCACAAGGGCGCAAACCGGCGCAACAAGCACCGGCACCTCGCCCCGCTGCCCAGAGGCCACCCGCACCGGCGCCCGCGCCCAAGCCTTCTATGCGCGGCGCGCAGGGTCAGCCTTCTGCGGGCAAGCCGCCATCACAATCGGCGGCACCGAAACCGGAAGCCGGTCGGCGCAAGGTTGGCATGCCGGAGAAGTTGCAAAACAAGCAACAGCCGTCCGCAAGCGCCGGCCCGAGTGGACCGCCACAAACCATAAAGACGCCGCCTCCTAAGGCAGCCGCGCCGGCCCCACGGCCGCCACAGGGTGCGCAACCGTCGCGACCGCAGGCGCCGCCGCCCGCCGCGCGCAAGGGCCAAGCCGATGGTCCTCTCAGGCCGCCGCCGCCGCTTCCGGAACTCCAGGGGGTGTTTGAACCGCTCCCGACATTTGAAGCCGCCCGTTCGGCTCCGGCTCAAGGGGGCGCGCCTGCTGCGATAGCCGAGCGTGCTGCGACTCCGCCGCCATTGCCGCCCGCCCCTCCGGGTGGATCGGGTGGTGGAGGCGACGGTGGTGATGGGCAACGGCCTATGCCAATCCCCGAGACGGAGCCGCCGGCGCACGAAGAGCCCGCGCTGGCAGCGCTTAAGGACGCGACTGACCTTTCGAACTGCCTGATGAAGCTGCTGTATGCGCTGAACTGGCGGGGCGACAAACGTCATGTTGCGGAGGCTTTGCCCCACTTTACGAATTCGCTCGATATCACGTCGTTCCGCAACATCATGGCGACGCTTCACTACCAGAGCCGGCCGGTGAAATTGCGCTTGGGCGGTATCGACTCGCGTCTGTTCCCTTGTCTTTATCTGCCCGAAGACGGGGATGCGATGATCCTGCTCGGTTATGAACCGGAGGGTATTCGTGTTTTCGATGGCGGCCAGAATCAGGAGCGCGTTATCCCGCGCGGTTCGACCAAGGGCACGGCGTTCTTCTTCAGTCCCGTCGACGCCGATGAAATTCAATCGAGCCAAAGCAAAGTCGGGTGGTTCCGGGCGGTTTCAGAACGCTTCCGCGCACTGGTCTACCAAACGCTCGGCATCACCTTCATTCTGAACATCCTAGCACTCGTGACGCCCCTTTTCGTCATGGCGGTTTACGATAAAGTCGTCGCGACCGGGTCGCTTCCAACGTTGGCGTTCTTTGCTTTCGGCGTAGGCATCGCAATCGCGTGTGACGTGATCCTGCGCATGATCCGATCGAAGATCATGGCGTTCATCGGGGCGCGGCTGGACAATATCGTCGGGATAGCGATCTTCCATAAGATCTTGTTCCTGCCGCCGACCTATACCGAGCGTGCAACCATCGGTGCGCAGGTGGCGCGTATCAAGGACTTCGAAACGATCCGGGATTTCTTCACCGGGCCGATGGCGTTGGTTCTTTTCGAGCTACCGTTCGTGTTTATTTTCATTATCACGATCGCTGCTTTGGCAGGGCCGGTGGTGTTCGTATCGGTGATCATGATGGCGTGTTTCATGATTCTAGGCCTGATCATATCGCCATTGCTTCGGAACTCCGTCGGCCGTGCCGCGCGGGCGTCATCGAAAAAACAGGAACTGATCGTCGAGACACTGAGCGGTATGCGGGCCGTCAAGTACTGCGGCGCCGAAGATAAGTGGATGGAACGCTTCCGCGAGTACTCGGCGGCGGCGGCACTCAACAGTTTCTATACGGCCCAGCTTTCCGCGCTGATGCAGACCATTTCGCATGTGCTGATGATTTCCGCAGGTCTCGGCACGATCATATTCGGGGTCTTCCGGGTGATGAATGGCGACATGTCGGTTGGCGGGCTGGTCGCGTCGATGATCCTTGTGTGGCGCGTTCTCGCACCGTTGCAGACGGCGTTCGTGTCGCTGACGCGTCTGACGCAGGTGAAATCCTCGATCTCGCAGATCAATAACCTGATGAACATTCGCGGCGAACGCGAGCAGCATACCCTGGTGAACCCGATCAAACAGATCGACGGTTTTGTGACTTTCGCGCGCGTTTCGATCCGCTACACCCCTGACAGCGATCCGGCGCTGGTCGGCGTTTCATTCGAACTCGAACCCGGTGAGGTGCTTTGCATCGTGGGCGGCAACGGTTCGGGGAAATCGACAGCGCTCAAGCTATTAGCGGGTATGTACGCGCCTCAGGCAGGTTCCATCCGGATCGACAACATGGATATCCGCCAAATGGATACGGTCGAACTGAGACATGCAGTGGCTTACGTGCCGCAGACGGTGCAGTTCTTCTATGGAACGATTGCCCAGAACCTGCGGCTTGCCCATCCGACCGCGACCGAGGAGGATCTTTACGAAGCTTGCGAAAAGGCCGCCGTTCTCGATGAGGTGCTTGCACTATCGCAGGGGTCGGGCAAGTGGAAACGGGACGGTTTTGAGGTCCGCATCGGCGACTCCAGTTCCGGCCAGATGCCGACCAGCCTTTTGCAAAGGCTTAATCTGGCGCGGGGCTATCTGAAGAAGTCGCCGATCATGCTTTTCGACGAGCCGGGCAACGGGCTTGATTTCGCCAGCGACCAGGCGTTTATGAGAAACGTAGAGCGGATGCGGGGGACTACCACGATCCTGATGGTGACGCACAGACCGAGCCATCTTCGACTTGCCGACAAGATTTTGTGGCTGGAGTACGGTAACGTGCGTGCCTTCGGGGGCGCCGAGGAAGTGCTCAAGCAAATGCCGAAGGACTTCGTGTGATGGCGGACGGATCGCAGATTACCGAACAGAATTACGCCGAGCATCCGGGCAAGCCCGAGAAGGATCGGCGAAGAAAACTGCGGCGTGGCGACCGGCAAACGCGCTTCCTCGCGCAATCGGTGATCCTGGAGGAGGGCGGAAGCTCGGGCCTGGTTCGTGCGGCGATGATCACGATTTGCATCGTGATCATGCTGTTTCTCGGCTGGTCGATGGTGACGAACGTAGATGAAGTCGCCGTGACGTCGGGCGAGGTCATTCCGTCCGGTCAGGTGCAGGCGCTGCAACACCTCGAGGGTGGGATCGTCAAACAGATCCTGATCGAAGAAGGGCAATTGGTGGAGCAGGGGCAGGTCCTGATCAACCTTGACGAGACGGCTGCGGTGACGGAATTGCAGAAACTGGAGGCCCGCCGCGCCGGTCTCGAAATCCGCTCTGAACGATTACGTGCTCTGGGTACGGGCGGGGTCCCCGACTGGTCGAAGGTCGGCACCCGCTATCCCAACATGATCAACGACCAACAACGTATTTACGAAGGCTCGCTGGAAGCATTCTTCAGCCGACAGGAAACGATCCGTAAACAGATCGAGCAGCGCCGCGCCGATCTGGACTTGCTTGATGAACGTGAGCAGACTCTGACACGGACTGCGGAGATCTTTGCCGAGGAGTTGGAAGTCCGGGAGAAGCTTTATAAAGAAGGGCTGGCGTCCAAGATCTCATATCTCGATGCAAAGCGCTCATTGAACACGGCGCGTGGCGAATTGGCAGACCTGGTGTCTGAACGTGAACGTGCGACCGAGGCGATCAAGGAATCCCAAAGCCGGCTGGATGAAATCGAAACCGAATTCCGCGAGCAGGCGCTGGCCGAGTTGAGTGAAAGTGCAAACGAACTGATTCAGGTAGAAGAGGCGCTTGTTCAGGCGAGAGACCGTGTGCGCCGACTTAAGATTACGGCGCCGGTTCGAGGTATCGTCAAAGGCCTGAACATTCATACGGTCGGCGGTGTCGTGCCGCCGGGCGAAATCATCACCGAGATCGTGCCGCTGGACAAAGAACTCGTTGTTGAAGCCAAAATTAAACCGCGCGACGTGGGTCACGTCCGCATCGGCCAACCGGTTACGGTCAAGGTGACGACCTACGACTTCGCCCGTTTTGGCGGGATTTCGGGTGAGTTGAAGGACGTTTCTGCATCCACCTTTCTCGATGAAGAGGGTGAGCCCTATTACAAGGGCATCATTGAGATGGACCGGAACTACGTCGGACGCGATCCGGCTCAGAACAGGGTGATGCCGGGTATGACGGTTCAGGCCGACATCAAGACCGGTAAGAAGACGCTGTTCGAATACCTGCTGAAACCGGTCTACAGCTCGGTGTCGACGGCATTCCGCGAGCGCTAGGGACTTAAGCGCCGCGCCACAATGCGTGCGCGCGTTCGATCACGCGGCGTGTCTCGGACCAGAGGTTCAGATCGTCGAGTTCGTCCAAGCCAACCCACCTGGCATCGGCGGCATCGCCGCCGGCGACGGGATCATGGTCGTTGTTCGCCGTGGCCCAGACGTCGATCAGCGTGTAGTGGTAGCGAATGCGTCCGTCGTCTTCAGCCGCAGAAATCGAGTCGACCACGTCAACCAGCCCTTTCACCTCGGCATCCAGGCCGGTCTCTTCACGTATTTCGCGGCGCGCCGCTTCATTCACCGTTTCGCCGACTTTTTGAGCGCCGCCTGGAAGGCTCCAACTGCCGAGCCGTGGGGGCTTGCCGCGTTTGATAAGTACGACGCCCCTGTCGCCGACGATGATCGCGCCGACACCGATCAGGGGGCGTTGCGGATACTCACGGCCTGTGTTCTCCGTCATACGTGCGTCCGTGTTTCTTGAATTACATTTGTCATTCTTGGTGGCTAAGATACAGGCAGAACAGGCGTAGAAAAACGCCGATTGAATAGTGCGGGGGTTAGTGTGGCAGATATTCTTGAACGCCGAACGTTGAAAGGCGGCGATACCGTCTTTCGTGAGGGCGAACAGGGCAGCAGTGCATTTGTGGTACAGTCGGGTGAGGTGGTCATCACCAAACTAATCGACGGTGAGGAGAAGGAGCTTGCGACGATCGGTGTCGGTGGCATATTCGGCGAAATGGCTTTGATCGACGAGCAACCGCGTATGGCGACGGCCCGGGTCAAGGGCGGGGCAACCGTCATGACTATCACCAAGGCCATGTACCAAGATAAGCTCAAGAAAACCGACCCTTTTATCCGCGCTTTGTTGCGGATATTGGTGGAGACGGTTCGCGAGAAGTAACAGGGCGCTGCCGAAGCATGTTTGAGGGTTTCGAAACCTGGGATTTGCCCGGGACCGACGGTGTGACGATTCATTTGCGTACCCGCGGTTCCGGCGAGCCGGTGCTGTTATTGCATGGCTATCCGCAATGCCATGTGATGTGGCACAAGCTGGCGCCGGACCTCTCCGAGGATCATGCCATCGTGTGCGCGGACCTTCGTGGATATGGGGACAGTTCGAAGCCGCGGGGCGGGCGCGGCCACGACAAGTATTCGAAGCGCGCCATGGCTGGCGACATGGTCGCGGTAATGAAGCAGTTAGGTCATGAGACGTTCACGGTCATCGGGCATGACCGGGGTGGACGTGTCGCGCATCGCATGGCCCTCGATCATCCGGATACGGTGACGCGCCTCGTGGTGTTGGACATCGTGCCGACGCACACCTTGTTTGCGCGCACCGATAAAGCGTTTTCAATCGGATATTATCACTGGTTTTTCCTGGCGCAGCCGTCGCCGCTGCCTGAGCGAATGATCGGTGCAGACCCCGCGTATTTTCTCAAGACGAAAATGGATCATTGGAGCGCCGACGGCGCGGTCTTCGACGACGCGGCGATGTCAGAATATCTCAGGTGCTTTTCGGATCCGGCCACTATTCACGCGTCGTGTGAGGATTATCGCGCCGCTGCAACAATTGATCTTGAACATGACGATGCCGATATCGACCGTAAAGTGATGTGTCCGACACTTGCGCTCTGGGGTGAATACGGTCTGATGCACAAGACATTCGATGTACTCGAAACCTGGCGCGAAAAATGTCATACCGTAACGGGAAAGCCGGTTGCGAGCGGGCATTTTTTGCCCGAGGAAGCGCCGGAAGAAACATTGAGAGAAATTCGCGCATTTCTTGGCACGAAAGGATAGACGCTGATGACGCCGCCTGACACAGGTTCGGACAAGGCGCCAGGGGAAGAAACGGGGGCAATGCGGCCAAGGATGTCGCTGTCGCAGCGGCTTCGCGCGTATCTTTTCGCCGGTATCCTGGTCACTGCGCCGATTTTCATTACCTTCTATTTGGCTTGGTTGTTCGTCACCTTCGTCGACAGCAAGATCAACCCGCTCATCCCCGCCAAGTACAATCCCGAGACCTATCTGCCGTTCGCGGTGCCAGGTCTTGGCCTGATCGTCTTGATCGTCGCGCTGATGCTTGTCGGTGCGTTGACGGCCGGTTTCTTCGGTCGTCTTTGGATGCGGATTTCGGAACGTGTTTTGAACCAGATGCCGGTCATTCGGAATGTCTATTCCGCGGTTAAGCAGATCCTCGAAACCGTGCTGGCGCAGCAATCCAATGCATTCCGGGAAGCGGTGCTGATCGAATATCCCAGGCGTGGGATCTGGGCCATCGGATTCCTGACCGGGAAGACCAAGGGTGAGGTGCAGAACCTGACGGAGGAGGAATGCATCAACGTCTTCCTGCCGACGACGCCGAACCCGACATCCGGCTTTCTTTTGTTCGTGCCGAAAAAGGACCTTGTGCCACTCTCAATGACCGTCGAGGACGCGATCAAGATGGTTATATCGGGAGGTATCGTGACGCCGCTGGACGAACGTCCGGAGAACGAGCGCAACACCCCGGTTGTATCGGCACAGACCTATGAAGAGCTTGATGTGTTGCGGGAGAAGGACGGCAGTCCGGTACTCGTCGATAAGGGAGCGCGCCCGCATGATCGGCTCGACGACGCAAAAAATACCGGTGGCAAGGATGACTAGCCTGATCTGAGGTACCGGATCGCCGCGTCGCGTTCGAATAGATATAGCAACTGTCGCAGCGCCTGACCGCGCTCGCTCTCGAGTTCCGGATCGTTTCTCAGGATAAGCTCCGCGTCATCGCGTGCGACCGGCAGAAGATCGGCGTGCTCCGTGATATCGGCGAGGCGAAATTCAGGCAGGCCGCTCTGACGGGTGCCGAGCAACTCGCCGGCGCCACGAAGTTCCAGATCCTTTTCCGCGATCACGAAGCCATCGTCCGTCTCGCGCATGGTCGTGAGGCGGGCCTTGGCCGTTTCGCCGATATGCCCGGCATGCAGCAGGAGGCATGTGGATTTGCCTGCCCCTCGGCCGATCCGACCGCGTAATTGGTGTAACTGCGCAAGCCCGAAACGCTCCGCGTGCTCAATGACCATGACCGTGGCTTCAGGAACGTCGACACCGACTTCGATCACGGTTGTGGCGACGAGGATATCGATATCGCCATCCTTGAAAGCCGTCATGACGGCGTCTTTTTCGACGCCTTTCAACCTGCCGTGCACCAGACCGACACGATCTCCGAAGATCGATTTTAGGTGATCGTAACGGGCCTCGGCGGCAGCCATGTCGCTGGTTTCGCTTTCCTCAATCAACGGGCAGACCCAATAGATGCGGGCGCCCGAGCCGGTCGCACGTTTTACGGCGGCAACCACCTCGTCGAGCCGTTCGTTGGAGATCAGCGCCGTGGTAACGGGCTGACGCCCGGCCGGCTTCTCCATGAGGCGCGATACGTCCATATCTCCGTAAGCCGTCAGCATGAGCGTGCGGGGGATCGGCGTCGCCGTCATGACCAGCACGTCGACGGCCCGGCCCTTGGCAGCCAAAGTCAGGCGTTGATGCACGCCGAACCGGTGTTGTTCGTCGATGACGGCGACGCGCAGATCCTTGTACGTGACGTCGTCCTGAAATAGGGCATGGGTACCGACGGCAAGCCGGGCAGCGCCAGTTTCGAGCTTTTCAAGCAACCCGTCACGGTTCTTGCCGCGTTCGCGGCCGGTCAGCAGCAGTGGCTGCAGGCCCGCAGGTTCGGCCATCTGTGTCAGTGTTGCATGGTGTTGACGGGCAAGGATCTCCGTCGGTGCCATCAGGACCGCCTGTCCGCCGGCTTCGACGGCGCTCAACATCGCCATCAGAGCAACCACCGTCTTGCCTGAGCCGACATCGCCCTGCAGAAGCCGAAGCATGCGATGTTCAGCAGCGAGGTCCGCGTCGACTTCATCGATCGCGAGTTTCTGTGCGTTGGTCAGTTCGAAGGGCAGGGCGCCTAGCACCTTGCTTCGGAGGCCGCCATCGCCGACCAGAGACAGTCCCTTACTACGTTTCATGTGCGCACGCACCAGGGCCAGCGCGAGTTGGTTGGAGAGTAACTCGTCGTATGCGAGCCGTCGTCTTGCCGCCGTACCGGGCGAGAGATCGGCTTCGCTTTTCGGCGCATGCGCGGTGGCTAAGGCGTCGTGCCACGCCGGCCACTTTTCCCGCGTCATCAAGGGCTTGTCCTGCCATTCAGGTAGCGGCTCCGGGATTTCCAGCGCCGCCGTCATGGCTTTTCCCAAGACTTTTAGCGAGAGCCCTGCGGTCAGGGGGTAGACGGGCTCGACCTTGCTCATGGCGTCGATCTCGTCTTCGGTGCCGATATGATCCGGGTGCGTCATCTGCAGGGCGTCGCCGAAACGCTCTACCTTGCCGGATACGACACGGGTTTCATTTTCGGGGAGCACCTTGTTCAGGTAGTCGGCGCGTGCCCGGAAGAACACAAGGTTCATGGCGCCGGTATCGTCCATGCCTACTACCTTATAGGGGGCGCGTTTGTTGAAGGGCGGATAGTGTTTTGTGATCCGAAGCGTAATGGTCGCGATCGTATCCGGTTTCGCGTCCGCAATTTTCGGCCGGTAGCGCCGGTCAATGATGTCGGTCGGCAGATGCCAGAGCAAATCGATGACATGCGGACCGGCAACTTTGGCGATCAGTTCCGCCGTGCGTGCACCAACGCCTTTGAGCGACGTCACGTCTTTAAACAGGGGGAACAGAATTTCAGGCCGCATCGGTCGTTTTCATGCCCTGACAATTGCCTCTCAAGGGTCTATATCCTAGGCGCGTATCCTAAGCGCACTGGCATTCATCGAAAAGGAAAGAGGTCTTGGACGCCCGCCGAAAACGCCTGATCTACCGCGCAACCCATTGCGGCATGAAGGAAAACGACGTGCTTCTTGGCCGGTTTGCGGTCGCAATGCTGGCCGAAATGCCGGACGACGAGGCGGATCAGTTCGAAAACCTGATGAATCACTCTGACAACGACCTGTATAACTGGATCACCGGGCGTGAGCCGACGCCGGATTTCGTCGATAGCCCGGTACTCCGCAAGATCAAAGAATTCAACGGCACACTGTGAGTATTCCAGTCGATCAGATACTTCTACCGGGACGACGTGATGTCGGTGCGGCACCGGAAGGGGCGGACGTGCTTTTGGCGGCCCAGCTCGCAAGCGAAGGTCGAGATGTTCTGTTCGTGCTCAGGGATGATGCCGGCCTCGCCCGCCGGGCAGCAGCCGCCGGATTTTTCGCATCCGACACGGATACCATTGAGTTTCCCGCCTGGGACTGCCTGCCTTACGATCGGGTGTCGCCACGTCGTGCGCTGGTCGGCCGCAGGCTGGCGGCGCTCGGCCGGTTGACGGAAGAAAGCTCAGCCGGCGGGCGACTGATCCTGACCACGGTCTCTGCCGTCCTCCAGCGCGTCCCGCCACGCGACTTCCTCAAGGGTGCGGGTAAGGAGTTGAAGCGGGGGACGCGGATCGAGCCTGACAATCTGGTCCGCGATCTGGAAAGGTTTGGTTTCAATCGGATCGAAACCGTGACTGAGCCGGGGGAATATGCGGTCCGGGGTGGGATCGTCGATGTATATCCGGCGGGTGCCGGCGGTCCGGTGCGGTTGGATTTCTTCGGGGACGAACTCGATACGCTCAGAAGTTTCGATCCGGCGACCCAGCGCTCGACGGGCGAAGTCGCATCCATTACGCTTACGCCCGTCAGCGAAGCGCCCTTGGATCCCGAAGCCATCTCGCGGTTCCGGACCAATTATCGGGAATTGTTCCAGACATCCGGTTCGGACGACCCGCTTTATGAAGCGATCAGTGAGGGCCGTCGCCACCAGGGTTTCGAACACTGGCTGCCGTTGTTCCACGACAACCTCGAGACGCTTTTCGATTACCTGCCGGACGCCACCGTGCTGTTCGATCATCAGGCGGAAGCCGCGCTTCAGGCGCGGCGCGACTTGATCGCCGAATATTTTACGGCGCGTCAGACGATTTCGGACACGGACAGCGGTGTGCCTTACCGTCCGGTCAGTCCGGATACGATGTTTGTGAATGCGGACGTATTCGATGCTGCGCTCAAATCGCGGGCTGTCTGCGATCTGTCGCCATACGAAACCGGCGGAACGGACATCGGCGGACATATCGCGCGCGATTATGCCGACGTCCGCATTGATCCCAACGCCAATGTTTACGAGGCTGTTGCCAAGGACATCCGAACGTTTGCCGGGAAGCAAAAACGCATAGTAATCGCTTGTTTCAGTGAGGGCTCGCAGGAGCGCCTCCGTGGCCTGCTGACGGAACACGGTGCGCCTGCACTTCGTATGTCCGAAAAAGACGATGCCAAGCCCGGCGATATCGTGATGGCCGTGATCGGCCTCGATCGTGGCTTCAGCCTCGGTGATCTTACCGTTATTACCGAAAGCGACATGCTCGGTGAGCGGATGGCACGGCCAGGCCGTCGCCGCATCCGGCCGGAGAACTTCATCGCCGAGGTTTCGTCGCTGGTCCCCGGCGATCTCGTTGTGCATGTCGACCATGGGATCGGTCAGTTCAAGAATCTGGAAACCATCGAAGTCGGCGGGGCGCCGCACGACTGTCTGCAAATAGCGTACGCCGGCGACAGCAAGTTGTTTCTGCCGGTCGAGAATGTCGACCTTCTGACGCGTTACGGTTCCGAAGATGCGGGCGTTCAACTCGACCGCCTCGGTGGCGCGGCATGGCAGGCAAGGCGTGCCAAACTCAAGGAACGCGTCCGTGAGATGGCGGACGAACTGATCAAGATCGCCGCGTCGCGTGAACTGAAGTCGGCGCCGAAGTTCATTGCCCCGGATGGCGCTTACGAGGAGTTCGCCGCCCGGTTCGCATTCAACGAGACGGATGATCAACTGGCGGCAATTGCCGACGTGCTCGGCGACCTGCATAAGGGGAGGCCGACGGACCGGCTCGTCTGCGGCGACGTCGGTTTCGGCAAGACTGAGATTGCGTTGCGTGCGGCATTCGCCGTCGCCATGGAAGGCAAGCAGGTCGCTGTCGTTGTTCCGACGACGCTTTTATGCCGCCAGCACTTCATGACTTTTGCCGAACGATTCCGAGGGTTCCCGGTAAGCGTGCGCCAGTTGTCGCGTATGGTCACGCAGAAAGAGATGGCCGAGACCAAAGAGGGCATGAAGAAAGGCGATGTCGATATCGTCATCGGCACGCACGCTTTGTTGGCCAAGGATGTGGCGTTCCGCGATCTCGGGCTTTTGATCGTCGACGAGGAACAGCACTTCGGTGTCGCACACAAAGAACGCCTCAAGCAGCTTCGCGCCGACGTGCACGTGCTGACGCTGACCGCAACGCCGATTCCCCGCACGCTTCAAATGGCGCTTACCGGTATTCGGGAAATGAGCCTGATCGCGACGCCGCCGGTCGACCGCCTGGCTGTGCGTACTTTCGTTCTGCCGTTCGACCCGGTGATCATCCGCGAAGCCATCCTGCGAGAGCAGTATCGGGGTGGACAGACTTTCTATGTCTGTCCACGGATCAACGACCTTGAAAAATTGGCCGACCGGCTCCGTGAACTCGTGCCGGAAGCCAAGCTGGCCATGGCCCATGGGCAAATGCCTGTAAGCCAGTTGGAGGATATCATCTCGCGGTTTTACGACGGTGCGTACGATGTCTTGCTATCGACCAATATCATCGAGAGCGGTCTCGACCTGCCTGCGGTGAATACGATCATCATCCACCGCGCCGACATGTTCGGTCTTGCGCAGCTATACCAGTTGCGCGGCCGGGTTGGGCGTTCGAAGACGCGGGCTTATGCCTACCTGACGTTGCCGCCCGGACAGATGTTGACCAAGGCTGCGGAGAAACGTCTCGAGGTCATGCAGACACTCGACAGTCTGGGGGCCGGGTTCACGCTTGCCAGCCACGATCTGGATATTCGCGGGGCCGGTAACCTGTTGGGCGACGAACAGTCGGGCCACATCCGCGAAGTCGGCATCGAACTTTATCAGCAGATGCTGGAGGAAGCCGTCGCCGAGGCGCGCGGCGTGACGGACAACGAGGAAACCGATTGGTCGCCGCAGGTGGCGCTCGGCATGGCGGTCCTCATTCCCGACTGGTACGTACCGGACCTGACGGTGCGGATGGGGCTTTATCGACGCATTGCCTGGCTCAAGGATGCGAACGAGATCGAGCAAACAGCGGCGGAGATGATCGACCGTTTTGGCCCGATCCCGGCGGAAGCGGAGAACCTGCTGGAGGTCGTCAAGATCAAGCAACTTTGCCGGCGTGCCGGGATATCGAAACTGGATGCCGGTCCCAAGGGTGCGGTCGTCCAGTTCCATAACGATCAGGTACGCGACCCGGCGAAGTTGGTCGAGTGGATCACGGCGCAGAAGGGAACGGCCAAGCTGCGTCCCGACCATAAGCTTGTGTTCTCACGCCTCTGGGACACACCGAAAGAGCGGATGAAGGGGCTTGAGTATCTGGCCGGCGAACTGGCCAAGGTCAACGCCGCAGACGCCTGATAGGTCTACCTGCAACCGCCCCCAAGGTTTTCAAAATCGCCGTAGAACGTTGCCATTGCGTCCGGGGTGTGGACCTGAAACACCCGGCGTTTACTGAGTTGTTCCCAATCGTCGAGTGTGCGTGGAATGTCGAAGGTCGTGAGTGTCAGGCGCGGCGCATAAAAGGTAATCAGCATGGGGTCTTCATAACGGCTTTCGCCGCCAAGATTGCCCGCGGCCTTATGGGCGTCGACGGAGATGTAGTCGGCGATATAAGGCGTGCGTACGACATGTACCACGCGCACCTTAGCCCGGACGCTGCCAGCGTTCGGATGTGTCACGACAATCGTTCCGTCCGACATATAGGACTTTGTCTCAACGTCCTGTTGCCAGGCCGATGTGGTTGCGAACGACAACTCGCCCTTTAGGCGGTCACCGGGTTTAACACTGCCGAGTGCATTTCCTGCGACGACGTCGAAGGTTAGTGCGCAATCGAAGTCATTCGCATTTCCGCCACTGGGAGTGGCAAGAGCGACAACAGACAGCGCGGCGATAAACCGAAGGCGCCTCATTTGTTTTTCCTTTCCGGAGCCGCCCGTCGCAGCATGAAGACGAAATCGGCCGGCGTTCCTGCAACGGTTTCGGCTGTGGCATGGCAACCGAGACAAGAGCCGTTCTTTGCGAATTGTTGATACGTCTCGAGCGCAACGTTCGTCAGATAGCGCGGCACCTCGCCATGCTCGAACAGCGGATTTGGCTCGGTGCCACGCCATTGCGTCGAAATCAGCATATAATTCGCGAAGACGGTTCCTTTCAGCTTCGTTTGCCAAAGTCGATTGACCTCGGCCGTGCTTTCGAAAATGTCCCAACAGCGGACGGCCTGCGTGCGGGGGAGGGGAACGCCCTTGGAATCGCGAGCATGAGGTGCCGAACTGGACCAACGCCAGTCTGAAGCAGGTCGTGCATTGGTACTGCAATCCCGGCAGGTCGCGTCAAAGAATGCGAACGTTGTTTCCTGTTTGCGTTCTTCAGGTGCGGCGCAGCCATCTGGAAACAAATCATGTGTATAGATGCTATTGACGTTGCGGGCGTTTTTGGCGACAGGCGCGTTTGCAATGTGCTCGAATGTCGCCCAGATCCACTCGCTTCCGTTGCCGCTTTGTGTGCGCATGGCGATGTGCATACCGACGAGACCTAGCGTCGCTTCGACGCAAAGCGGTTCGCCATCGGTCGTGCGTGGCGGTGGAATAAACACGACGCCAGGCCGCGTCAGATACTCATGCTCCTCCCCGGAACCCATTATGCGCCACGCCATTTTTAGCGTTATGGAAGGCGGCGATGCGGGTCGACCGTCAGTCTTGTCTGCAAGGCGGCCGCGCGGAAATGCGACGTTCCCCGTCGCGGAAAGCCGGTGCTGCCCCGAAGCGTTCGTCAGACCGTTTTCGCGTATGTACCTTTCTACAACCGGATTGGCGTAGGTGGTGTAGAAGGCAAAGCTCCCGTTTCTGTCGACCAGAACGGAACCGTCCGATTGCGTCATATCTTCGATTAGCAAAGCACCGTCGGAAATGTGCTCGCCGCAGTGTTTCCATGCCGGATCGGGGCCGAATATATCGGACCGGCGGGCGAAAGATTGCCATACCCGAGGCGCGTCCGGTTGATCACCGATTGTTTCCGTCCGTGGTGTGCCTGAATGGTTTGCAGGCCAGTTGAGGGCGACGAAAGCTTGCCATGAGAATACGTCGAATGGATCCTGAGCGCCTTTTTCGATCAGCATATAATCGAAATCGCTTGAAAAGTCGGTTTGATCGAAAGGCAGTACGGAACACAGCCGGTCGTGCGGTGCGTCGATGCAGAACTTGTCGATGAAGCCACGTTCAACGGCATTGCCCGGCGAGCCGACCGACAAGACGACCACTAGAAATCCAATGCATCGCCAGTATCCCGTCACAGGCGCATTCCTTACGCAACACTACTTTCCGATCATATCACGTAAGGTGCTTGTTCCGTTACTGTTAAGCAAAGAACGCCCCAACGAAGTCTTTCATGCTTGGGAATTCCGCCATCGGCACGGCAAGCTCCGCGCCATATCCGGTATGCCCAAGCCCGCGTCCCTTGCGATTGATCCAGACCACGTCCTGTCCCAGAAGGTTAGCCGGACGAACGTCCGCCCGTAAGCTCTGCGCCACATGCAGCACGCGATCCGGCGGGATGTTGCGGACTGCCAAGTCGGTCAGGCCGAGGATGAAATGCCGAAGTGCGGGTTTATAAGCCTGCGCACGTTCGGCCGTAACGATTACATCGAAACAATTCCCAAGACGCGCATGCGATTTTGCGAATGATGCGTCATCCATATTGGTAAAAGCCCCCAAGACGAAGCGTTCCTTTAGCTGGGCCAGGGCGTCGACGCTGTCGTCATATGGTTGCCAGTCGCCAACTGACCGGCCGAACGCCGCCTGTTCATCCGGGTCTGGTACAACACCGTACTCGTCCGCGATATAGGCGAACGCCGATCGCAATACACGCGGGTAGTCGCGACAGGGCACGAGTGTCTGGTAGTGGGCCCGGGCGCGATCGAACGCGCCTAATAGTTCGTCATGCGACGTCTGAACGGCATTGCGTTTAGCCCAATCCTCAAGCGTGCCCAGGATCGATGGTTCCCAATCGATCAACGTTCCATAGACGTCGAACGTGATCGCATCGTAATTGCCGGGTTTCATCGTGACTTCCTCTTGCTAAATTATCGATTATCGATAATATTGAGAGTCATTGGATAGGAGTCAAGCGACATGCAAAGCGCCGCTTCAATAACGGCAATCGGGTTGCAACACGCGCCGTCAATCCCGGCAAGGATCGCCGACGCGTTGAGACGCGATATCGTGACGGCTGAACTGGACGCCGACGCGCCCATCAAGCAAAGCCATCTGGCGGCGCGTTTCGGGGTGAGTCAGGCGCCGGTCCGCGAAGCCTTGAACCAACTGATTTCCGAGCATTTGGTTATTCATTATCAAAACCGAGGTGTACGCGTCGCAACGTTGAAGGCTGATGAGTTCGAAGAGGCCGCTCGGTTGCGGATCACGCTCGAGACCGATTTGGTCAGAGCGGCAGCGGCGCGTTTCACGGACGACGATAAGGCGCTGGCGATGGCGGCACTGGAGAATATCGGCGACGCGGAGAATGTCGGTGATCTGATGGCGGCACATGACGCTTTTCACGACGCCATCTATGTGGCGGCGGAATCGCCGATTACACATGAAATCGTGCGGGGATTGCGGGCCCGCTGTTCTCGCTACCTGGGATTTATGTGGAAGCGCCTAGCGAACGCGGCCTTGTCGCACGATGAACACCGGCAATTGTTGGAGTTCGTATCCAGTGGCGATGGACAAGCAGCTGCCGATTTCATGAAACCGCACATCGAGGGTTCGACGTCGGCCGTGCTGGCTTGTCTTGCGGCGGAAAGCGGACGTCAGTGAAGTACGACTTCGCCTTTCGGCACGACGACGTTGGTGTCGCCGATAGCAAGATCGAGGTTCCAGTCCGCTTTAACCGACGTCGTCACGATCAAATGGCAGAACGCATGCATTAGCTGTTCGTTCAGATTAAAACGGATATCCGAGCCGTCCGATGTCTTGAACGATACGCCGGTAATTTTGTCTCCTGGATGAATTTTGCCGCCTACGACCAAAAGGGGGCCTGAATTCGATGTGGTATTGACGGTGTCGGTCGCCGCCGGAGTGTCGAAGTCCGTGCTCTGCACCGCTTCCTGGTGCTTCATACCAAGAACGGCATCCTGTACGTCCTTGTCGACGATTCGTGCCAATTCCGCATCCTTGGAGAAGGTCTGCTTCAGCGCGCCCCACAGCACGTGTATGAAGCGCCGTGTAAGGTGAAGCCGGTATTCCTTTTTATCCGTGGTCGAAAGTCGGAACAGGATCCGGTCTTCCTCCGGAACGTAGCTCATGGTCAATTGGTGTAGCGCACTCATGCGCCGGCCTCGCTCATGCTGAGCTCTGCACTCTGCCCTGCATTCGCGGCATCCAAAACCCGGACCAGCACTTCCGGTTCCTGGGCACCGGAGATGACCATGTTACCCTCGAATGCGAAAGCGGGGACACCATTGATGCCAAGGCGGTGGGCGCGGGCATTTTCTTCATATATCTCGGCGATGTCAGCGGTGCTCTCCAAGTAGCGTTTGACCTGTGCGCGGTCGATCCCGAATTCTTCGCCGATTTCCGCAAGCGTATCGGTGTCGCCGATATCGACGCCGTCGATGAAGTAAGCCTCAAATAGGCGCTCGACCAGCGGCGCCACATCTATGCTGCGGCCCGCGTGACGGATTAACCGGTGAGACGCAACGGAGTTCGGAGTCCGCCGGATCCGGTCGAACGCGAAGTCGATTTCTACAGATTGACCGGCCTCGCCAATCGCGCCATAGACGCGCCGGACCCGGGTTTCGGAGCCGAACTTCTTGATCAGATAAGCTGTCCGGTCGATTCCATCGGGCGGCATGTCCGGATTAAGCATGAACGGACGCCAGTTGATCCGGACATTCACGCCGGGCCTAAGCGCCAAGGCACGCTCCAGTCGACGCTTGCCGATGTAGCACCACGGGCAGACTGTGTCGAAGATGACGTCGAGCTGCATTCGAGTCTCCTAACGCCGCTGCCTCAATGTGCCAGTAGACGTTTACCCGGTAAAGGCCTGCAGTCCGGTCTGTGCCCGGCCAAGGATAAGTGCGTGAATGTCATGCGTGCCTTCATACGTAATAACCGTTTCCAGGTTAAGCATGTGACGCATTACGTGGTATTCGTCCGCGATCCCGTTGCCGCCGTGCATGTCCCGGGCCATCCGCGCAATATCCAGGGCCTTGCCGGTGGAGTTGCGCTTGACTAGTGAGATGTTCTCGGGTGGGCAATTGTCCTCGTCCAGAAGACGGCCGACGCGCAGCACGGCCTGCAGGCCGATGGTGATTTCGGTCTGCATGTCGGCGAGTTTCTTCTGAATGAGCTGGTTGTTGGCAAGCGGCCGGCCGAACTGTTTGCGCTCCAGCGTATATTCACGCGCTGCATGCCAGCAGAACTCGGCGGCGCCAAGTGCGCCCCATGCAATACCGAATCGCGCCTTGTTAAGGCAACCGAACGGGCCTGCAAGGCCGGATACGTTGGGAAGCAGGGCATCTTCACCGACTTCGACACCATCCAGCGAAATATCGCCGGTGACCGAAGCGCGGAGCGAAAGCTTGCCTTCGATCTTGTTGGCCGAGAGGCCCTTCGTACCTTTTTCGAGAACGAAGCCGCGGATCTTATCGTCAAGCCTGGCCCAGACGACGAACACGTCGGCAATCGGGGCGTTGGATATCCACATCTTGGAACCGGTGAGCTTGTAGCCGCCGTCGATCTTCTCGGCGCGGGTTTTCATGCCGCCCGGATCGGAGCCGAAGTCTGGCTCGGTCAGACCGAAGCAGCCGACCAGTTCGCCGGTCGCGAGCTTCGGCAGGTACTTCTTTTTCTGTTCTTCCGTGCCATAGGCGTTGATGGGATGCATCACCAGCGACGATTGTACGCTCAGGGCGGAACGGTAACCGCTGTCCACGCGCTCCACTTCACGGGCGATGAGGCCGTAGCACACATTATTGACGCCGGCACCGCCGTATTCTTCAGGGATGGTCGGGCCGAGGAGGCCCAGTTCGCCAAATTCGTTCATGATCTCGCGGTCGAATTTCTCGTGACGATATGCTTCGAGCACACGCGGCATCAGTTTGTCCTGAGCGTAATCGCGCGCGGTATCGCGCACCATGCGCTCTTCCTCGCTGAGCTGCGTGTCGAACAGGAACGGGTCTTCCCATTGGAATTCAGGCTTGTTGGGCATTATTTCCTCTTGTTGGCAATGCGCCTGCGTCGGCGCTTTCAGGTGTCTTCGGGTGACTTGGCAGGCGTGACGCCGACCATGCTGTCACGGGTAATCAGTTGGGCGAGCTTTCGTTCGTCCCAGTCGGCGGTGCCGTCAGGCCGCGCCGGGAGGACGAGGTAGCGCAAATCGGCGGTCGAGTCATGTACGCGGACCTCGACGTTATCCGGAATGTGCGTGCCGAACTCTTCCAAGACCTTACGCGGTTCCTTGACGGCGCGGCTCCGATAGGCACGGGATTTGTACCAGTCCGGCGGCAGGCCGATCAGCATACGCGGGTAGCACGAGCACAGCGTGCAGACGACGACATTGTGGACGTCTTCGGTGTTCTCGATGGCCTTGATCGGAATATCGCCGATGTCGATGCCGATTTCGGCAGCGGCTTTGGCACAGTCGTCGAGGACCCGTGACTTGAACTCGGAATCGACCCAGGTCTTCGCCACCAGTCGGGCGCCCAGCGCCGGCTCCTTGCTGTCCATCAGCTCGATCTGCTGACGCAATTCATCGGCGGTACAGATACCTTTTTCAACGATCAGCTCGGCGATGGCCTGGGTCATCACCATGCGGTCGGTGAAAGGGAAATCCTCGATATCCGGCTGATAATCCGTGTGATCGTGTGTGTGATCGTGGCTCATGTCCGGGGCTCCAGCCAGTGTTCGTATAGATCGATGACGACGGTATCGGCGGCCGGGCCTTCGTATCCGTCCCAGACCTCGGATTGCTTGAACACCACCCGATAGAGCGGCACGCTGGGCAGGCCGTCGCGGCCGTAGGCGAGTTCTTCCGGGTTCGGGAATACGCCCGCGATTTCCTGCACTTCGCCGGTACAGCCCCGCACGAAGTGGGGGGTGCGGACATGACCCGGCGGATAGGCTTCACGCACCTGCACCTTGTCGCCCGGCGAATACCTGAGCGCGGTCATTCGGCGGCCTCCCGGTCCTTGATCCAGCGCGCCTCGACCTCGGCCATCTTCTTGCCGAGTTCGTCGACGGTGATCACGCCTTTCTCCAGGAGCAGGTTTGTCGCCGAAGAAATCCAGCGTTCGTAATAGCTTAACTCGTCATAGACGCCGGGGCCGAGTTCCTCGATCCCACGTCGGAGTTCATCCGTCGAGAGTAGCTTGCGATCCGGCGTGGACAGCACTTTGACAATGGCGTCGACGCGCTTTTCCCACATCGCATAGTCGTGTTCGCTTCGGTCGACGGGCCCCGCGTCGAGGCCGCCCATGTCGTGGTGTCGGCGGATGGTCATGGCATGTTCTCCTGAGGCTAAAGCTGACATGGAAGATGCCGTTCATCAAGACGCCAGCGGTTGCAAAATCCTGTTTTAGGCTGCACCCGTTCCCGAAACCGGCCGACGCATTAACTTGTTTTTGCGGTATTTGGCCTTAGTTTGGGCGGAAATACCTATCCGCGAGTTCACGAAACATGTCACCACCCGATCACGCCCCAACGAACGGTGCAGAGAAGGACGCCAGGTTCGGCTCGGCGCTCCTGCACCTGATGGAGGACGCGTGCGCGACGCTCGACATCGATGGCCGCATCGACGCCGTGAACGCCGGGATGGAAGAACTCCTCGACACCCACCAAAGCCGACTGCTCGGCCGGCACGTCTCGGATGTGTTCTCGGAAGCGAGCCACAAGATCGACGAAGCACTCGCAGACGGATGCGCCTGGGAAGCGGAAACCGTGGTCGGTCCGGGACGAACCGTGCGCCTGCAACTTTCACCTGCCTATGACGCGGACAGTCACATCGCCGGCTGGGTGGCGCTGGCGCGGGTGATTGATCTCAATCTGAAGGCCGCGCAGGAACTCGCCATCAGTTATTACGACCCGTTGACCAACCTGCCGGGACGAACGCTCGTGCTGCGCCGGCTGCAACCCGACCTCCGTCAACTCAACGGCGATCCGGTGCAGGTGACGATTCTGTGCGTGGATCTCGACGGCTTCGACGCCGTCAATCGGGACCATGGCCGCGCCATCGGCGATCAGATACTGGTCGAGACCGGACGCCGGCTCGGCCGCAGCATGCGGGCGTCGAACATCGTCGGCCGGTTGCAGGAGGATATGTTCGTCGTCGGCATTTCCGACATGCGCACGCACGAGCAGATCAACGCCGTGGCGCAGCGCCTGATCGCTGCGGTCTCGGTTCCGTATCAGGTCAAGGGCGCGCGCGATGCGATTTTGCTGACCGCGAGCGTCGGCATCGCCGTCGCGCCGGAGAACGGCAACGACGGAGATGAACTCATCGGCCACGCCCAGGCGGCCGTCGATCTTGCCAAGCAGACGGGCACCGGCACCTACCAGTTCTACACCAACTCGACCGGCGGCGAGGTACGTGAGCGCCGGTCCCGGGTCAACCGGTTAAGGCGCGCGATCGATGACGGTCAGCTGCAGCTTCGCTATCAGCCGAAGGTGTCGCTGGCGTCGGGCGAAATCGTCGCCGCCGAGGCATTGGTGCGGTGGCAGGACCCGGATTCCGGGCTCGTGATGCCGGCCGACTTCATCCCGCTTGCCGAGGACGCCGGACTGATCGACCCGCTTGGCCGAAAAGTACTGGTCGAAGCCTGCGAGACGTTGGCAGGCTGGCAGAAGGACGACATGCCGTTCCTGCGCATCGCCGTCAACGTTTCGGCGCGAGAAATCGCGCGCTCGACCTTTTACGAGGATCTCGTGGCGATTTTGAACGCCACCGGCGTGGAACCCGACGCGCTCGAACTGGAAATCACCGAAAGCGCGGTGATGGAGGGCGCGGAAGACGTGATCCGCTCGATGCGGGACATCCGCGAACTGGGCGTGCATCTGACGGCGGACGATTTCGGCACCGGTTACGCGTCGCTGAGCTATCTGCGAAAATTTCCTCTCGACGGCATCAAGATCGACACGACCTTCGTGGGCGACATCGTCGCCGGCGGGGGCGGGCTGGCCTCGGCGGTGATCGCCGTCGGGCATTGCCTCGAAATGAACGTCGTCGCCGAAGGGGTCGAGACCGAGGACCAACTCAGCTTCCTGCGCTGGCGCGACTGCGACGAAGTGCAGGGGTTCTTGATCTCGAAGCCGCTTGTTGCGGCGGAGTTCGTCGATATGGTGAACAAGGGACCGGTGCTCTAGGGCTGTTTACCCATCGATCCCAAACAAGTTCGGGACAGCGGTCTTCACTATACATAGGTACACGTCATTCCGGCGAAGGCCGGATTCCAGAACAACGCTTCAGAGCGTTCGCCAACGCACTCCCTGTATCTGGACCCCGTGACGAAAGGGTGAAGAATTGATGGGACGTTACCTACCGTCCGGCCCCATCCAGCGCTTGATCTCGTCATGTTCGATATCGAACAGATCGAGCGCGCGGCCGACGCTTTGGCGGACCAGGTCTTCGATCGTCTGCGGCCGTGCATAAAACGCCGGCATCGGCGGAAAGATCACCGCGCCGGCGTCCGTGGCGCGGCGCATCAGGTCGATGTGCCCGGCGTGATAGGGGGTTTCGCGGACCATTAACACCAGCCGGCGGCGCTCCTTGAGGCAGACGTCGGCGGCTCGAATGATCAGGTTGTCGGCGTAAGAATTGGCGATCCCCGAGAGCGTCTTGATCGAGCACGGCGCGATCAGCATCCCCCGGGTCCGGTAAGACCCGCTGGAAACGCACGCCGCCTGGTCCTTGTTGGAGTGGACAACTTCGGCCAGAGCCTTGACCTCGTCGATGCTGACATCAGTTTCAATCTCGATCGTGCGCCGGGCGACCTCGGACAGGATCAGGTGCGCCGGTTGCCCGATGGATTTGAGCAATCTCAGCGTTTCAATCCCGTAGATGGCGCCAGATGCACCGGTCATGGCGATGAGAATCGGTTCAGGCATGCGTGTCTCCAGCCGGAAAAAGGACTTTAACTCTAAGATACGGGAAACGCACGGTTTTGGAGCACATCAGCGTATTTTTGTTACGTGTGCTTTAGTTGTTTGTTTCCGGTGCGCGCGGTATAGAAAAGCATGGATATCAAGTGGACCGTTCTGGCACTGACATTGATTGCCGTTGCAGGTTGCACCGGTGCGCCGCCCTATATCGATCGTCCTTATGAGATTAACCGCGATCTCAAGACGTTTCCGGACGGCCCGCCCATCGTCCATGGGGCCACAGGTACGGTTTGTTACGCGAAGTCCGGCACGACACCCGACGAGATCAGGGCGCTCGCCGACGCCGAGTGCGCCCGCGGCGGCAACCTGACAGCGCGGTTTACCTCGCAATCCCTGGAGCCATGCCCGTTGCTGGCCCCGATTGCCGCGAACTTCAGTTGCGTTGCCACCGGGCCCGCCAACCGCGCGGGTTCCGGTACGGGTGCGGCGACGGGCGCGCAAGCGGACACAACGCAGCCAGCGTTTCAGGCGCCCCGGCCGGCGGGCCTTGGCCGGTCGTTCGGCAATATCAATGCGGGTGACGTCTCGACGACGGCGAAAAGCCAGCCGTACCCGACATATCTATTCAACGATGGCCAGCAGAACCGCTGACGGCCGCAAGATCCCCGGGAACTAGACCTAAGATGCTCCAAGTGATTCTGGCGGCCCTCGGGGCGTATGCGCTGATCGTGATTTCGTTGTTCGTGTTTCAGCGCAACCTGATGTACCACACCGGCAGCCCGCCGGTCCCTGTACAGCAATCCCAGGTCCCACAGGCCGAAGAACGCTTCGTGACGAGCAGCGACGGGATCGAGGTGCGGTCCTGGTATCTGCCGCCGGCTGACGGCAAGCCGGTAATCGTCTTCTTCCACGGCAATGCCGGAACGATCGCGGATCGGGATTTCAAGGCCGGGCCCTGGCATGCCGCCGGATACGGCGTGTGGCTGTCGGGCTACCGTGGTTTCGGCGGGAATGCCGGCAGCCCGACGGAAGACGGCCTGTATGCCGATGCCCGTGCCGCGATCGGCGCGCTACAGAAGGATGGGATCGCACCTTCGCAGATGGTGCTTTACGGGGAATCGCTGGGATCCGGCATTGCCACGCAAACGGCCTATGAACTGGCTAAGGCAGGCACGCCCGCGCGCGCGTTGGTGCTCGAGGCGCCGTTCACCTCGATGGGCGATGCGGCACAAGCCCGGTATCCGTATGTCCCGGCGCGTTTTTTGGTGAAGGATCGTTACCGCAACATCGACAAGATCGCGGCAATCGACACGCCGCTGTTCGTGGTGCACGGGGATCGGGACCGCGTGATCGGCCAGTCCCACGGGCGCGTGTTATTTGCCGCTGCGAAAGAGCCGAAAAAGGCGCTATGGATCGAAGGCGGGGGGCACACCGACCTGTTCGATTACGGGGTCGGCCAAGCGGTCATCGAATTCATCGAAGAATTGGGGTAGGCGGCTCGTTTCTTGTCCCGCGCGCATCAAGCGCGTGGGAGGGTGAGGGGAAAAACTTCGGTTAAGCCTTCCATACCATCCGGTATGAACATTCAAACACACCGGGCGCGCGCATTGCGCCGGAACATGACAGAGCCTGAGCGGCGGCTTTGGCGTAAACTGAGGTAGCGCCAGTTGTTCGGCCTCAAGTTCAAACGGCAAATCCCCATCGGCCCATACATCGTGGATTTCCTGTGCGAGGAATGCGGCGTTGTGGTTGAGGTGGATGGCGATACGCATGCATCGCAGGTGTCATATGACCTTTGCCGTGACGGTTATCTGAACCGCGTGGGGTTCTATGTGCTCCGGGTGGGCAACAGAGACGTCATGGACAATCTGGAGGGTGTTCTGGTGCGGATTACCCTGGCATGTGGGCTTCGAGCGTGAACCCCTCACCCGGCTCGCTGCGCTCGCCACCCTCTCCCGAGGGAGAGGGAACGCCGCGATAATCCCTCTCCCTCGGGAGAGGGAGGGGCCCGCGCGCATCAGCGCGTGGGAGGGTGAGGGGCTTAACGCTTGTCCCGCGCGCATCAGCGCGTGGGAGGGTGAGGGGCTTGTCTCTTGTCCCGCGCGCATCAAGCGCGTGGGAGGGTGAGGGGCTTTTCGTTTGTCCCGCGCGCATCAGCGCGTGGGCGGGAGAAGGGGATTACAGTTTATCCCGGCCGCCGTGGTCGGCGGACCATTTGATCGGGTCGTCGAGGAAGGCACGCACCCCGTCGAGGCTTTCCTGCGGAAAGTCGCCGCCCCGGGTCGCCTCGGCCAGCACGTCCTGCCACGTCGCCAAATAGTGAAGTTTAACGCCCATGTTGGCGAAGGTTTCCTCCGCGCCCGGGAACGCGCCGTAAAAGAACACCACGAAGATATCCTCGACCGTGGCGCCGGCTTCGCGAAGCGCGTTGACGAAGTTGACCTTGGAGCCGCCGTCGGTGGCCAGATCCTCGACCAGGATGACCTTGGCGCCTTCGGGCATGGATCCTTCGATCTGCGCGCCACGGCCGAAACCCTTCGGCTTCTTTCGGACATACAACATCGGCTTTGAGAGTGCTTCGGATAACCACGAAGAATAGGGGATACCGGCCGTTTCGCCGCCTGCCATGAAGTCGACCGACGCCATGTCCGTGTCTTCGGACAGCATTTCGGCACCCATTTCGATGATGCGGCGGCGCGCATCCAGGAACGAGATCACCCAGCGGCAGTCGATGTAGACCGGGCTCGCCCACCCGGCGGTCAGCATGTAGGGTTCCTGCGGACGGAAATTGACGGCCTTGATATCGAGCAGAAGGCGCGCCGTTTCCATGCCACGGGCGCTGGTTTGGATGGTTGTGTCGGACATGCTTTTCCCGTTCTATGCTTGGGTGAGAAGACGGGTTGTTTTTAAGCGCTTCCGCCGCCGATGACAATCTGGCGTTGACTTGTCCGGAGGCCCGCGCCATCCCAAGTAAAGCGCAGGTTACGAACCCTGGGGAGACCTCGATGAACCGCCGCGAACGACGCCGCCGCGAAAGCCTGGGCATGGAGGCCGGAGAACCGGTCCCGGCCCGGTCCGTCAACGCGGCCAAGGCGAGGGTGCGCTCGGCGGAAAAGCGGCTCGACGCCGGTGACAGTGCCGGTGCGCTGGCGGCAATCAAGGAAGCGCAGGCGCTCGACCCCGAGAATGCGCGCGCCTGGTTTTTACAGGCAATGCTGGATCTGAACGCGGGCCGCGTCACCGAAGCGGGCGACGCCATTCTTAAGGCATCCCTGCTTGACGAGAAGGACGTGACCATCCACGCCAACTGCGCGGCGATCATGAACCTTTGCGGCCGTCCGATGGAAGCGGAAGCGTCGGCCAGATTCGTGCTCGACCTCGACCCCGACATGCCGGAAGCGTATTGCAATCTCGGCGTCGCGCTGGAGGCGCAGGGCAAGGTCGCCGACGCGCGCGAAGCCCTGACGAAGGCCATCGACCTGCGTCCCGGCTATGCGGATGCGCTTTTGTCGCTGGGGAACATGTGGTTTCGGGCGGGGGATTATATGTCGGCGGCGGAAAGCTATGCCGATGCGGTCAAGGCAAGGCCGGAAAACGTCATGGCCAAGACCAATCTGGCGATCGCGCTCAGGCACCTGGGCGAACTGGCGGCGGCCGAACAACAATGCGTGGAGGCGATCAGCCTCGATCAGTCTTACGCGGAAGCACATAACGCATTAGGGAACGTGCGGCTGCAACTGGGCGACGTGCCGGGCGCGATCCGTGCGTTCGAAGACGCGATCCAGCGCCGCGACACTTATCCGGAGGCCCGCGCCAATCTGGCGGGTGCGAAGTTCAAGTCGGGCGACTTCGAGGGCGCGGAAGGCGCTTATGCGGACCTGCTGGAGCGCCACCCCGAATTCGCCGAGGCGGCACTGGGCCTGGGCGTCGTTATGCTGTCGCAGGGGCGCCTGGAGGATGCCGAAAAACGGTTTCGCCGGGCCGTCGAAATCCGCCCGTCGCTGGGCGAGGCCTGGATGAACCTCGTGGATGCCGGGGGCAAGGATGTCGCCGACGCCGATATCGCCGTTTTGCGGGAACGGAGCGAGGACTCGCGTCTGGCCGAGGAAGACCGCATCGCGTTCTTGTTCGCGCTGGGGAGCGCCGAGGATGCGAAGGGCAATTATTCGGCTGCCTTCGAGGCGTATCGGAAGGGCAACGAGCGCCGGCATCGCCTTGCCGAAACCGCCGGCACGGCATTCGATGCAGATGATTTTAGCGAAGAAATATCAAGCGTTATCAATTCAATAAACAAAGAAGTTCTATCAGAACTTGAAGGAGTTGGCGACGCTGAAGCGGAGATGATCTTCATCTGCGGCATGCCCCGGTCCGGCACCACGCTGGTTGAGCAGGTCTTGGCCGCGCACCCGACCGTCACGGGGGCGGGTGAGGTGGATATCCTGAGCGGGCTTCCCGACGATTACCCGGCCGAGGTCGCCGATCTGGACGCGGCGCGCGTCAGATCGATGGCGGATACGTATCTTCAGCGGCTGCCGGTGCGGCCCCGCGACGGCGTGCGGGTGACCGACAAGACGCCGCAGAACGTTTTCTTCCTGGGTTTGATTCAGGTGCTGTTTCCAAAGGCGAAGATCATTCACTGCCGCCGCGATCCGCGCGACGTCGCGTTGTCTTGCTATTTCCAGAACTTCAAGGCGGGCGGCCTCGACTGGGCGACACGCCTGGATGATATCCGCGCCTATGCCGCCGCCGAAGAGCGGATCATGGCGCATTGGCGCGAACACCTGTCGATCGGGATCCACGAGGTCGCTTATGAAGACATGGTCGCGGGCACCGAGGCCGAGACCCGAAAGCTGCTGGAATTCTGCGGGCTTGCCTGGGATGACGCGGTGCTGAAACCGCACGAAACCACCGGCACCGTTTTGACCGCGTCCAACTGGCAGGTGCGCAAGCCGGTGTACACGTCCGCGGTCGGCCGCTGGAAGAACTATGAGGGCCTGCTGGGTGACGGCTGACGGCGATATCTGGGTTCTTTTGGACGACCGGGCCGGGAACCGGTCTCAGGCGCTGGGCGTGGCCGAGCGGTTGGGCCATGGGTTCCGCGAAATGGAAATCCGCTACGCCGTGATGGCGAACCTGCCGAACGCCATGCTGGGGGCGTCGGTTTCGGGACTCGACAAGGATTCCAAGGCCGCGCTGCATGCGCCGTGGCCGAAACTGGTGATCGCGGCGGGGCGGCGGACCGCGCCGGTCGCGCGCTGGATCAAGAAACAAAGCGGCGATGAAACAAGGATCGTACAGGTCATGGACCCGGGCAGCGGAGATGCGGCGTTCGATCTGATCTGCCGGCCGGCGCACGATACCGGCATCAAGACCGGGCCGAATATCCTGACCATATCTGCCGCGCCGCACCGGATCGGCGCCGAGATGCTCGACGCGGCGCGGGAATTGTGGCGGCCGCAGATCGCGGACCTGCCGGAACCCCGGATCGCGCTTCTGATTGGCGGCTCGACGAGAAAACACACCTTCACTCCCGCGATGGGCCGGATGCTGGCCGCCGTGGCGAGCGATGCCGCGGCCAGTATCGGCGGCAGCCTGATGGTGACCACCAGCCGACGAACGGGTGACGCCGTCGACGCGGTCAGCCAGGCGCTCAAGGGGCCGCACAGGCTCTATCACTGGGATCAGGGCGGCGAGAACCCGTATCCGGGCTATCTGGCGCTCGCCGACGCAGTGATCGTGACGGGGGAATCGGTCTCGATGTGCTCCGAAGCGGTGGCGTCGGGCAAGCCGGTTTATATCGCCGCACCCGCGGGGCTGATATCCGACAAGCACCATCGTCTGCACGAATCGCTCTGCCGTGGCGGGCATGCACGGGTCTTCGACGGCCGCTTGTCGCTCGACTGGACGCCCGTACCGCTCGATGCCGCCCAGGATATCGCGGACGAGATCAGGAAGCGGGGCTTCGTCTGATGCCCAATCTATGCGCCAACCTGATGTACCTGTTTACCGAACTGCCGCCGATGGAACGGTTCGAAGCGGCGAAAAAGGCCGGGTTCGACCTGGTCGAGTATCAGTTTCCCTACGATCACGACGCGACCGACATGCGCCATGCGATGGACGAGGCGGGGGTGAGGATGCGCCTCATCAACACGCCTCCGGGCGACAGAGCGCGAGGTGAGCGCGGCCTCGCGGCGCTCGCCGACCGGGAAGCGGATTTCCGCGACGGGTTTCTTCTGGCGCTCTCATACGCGCGCGAGCTGGGCTCGCCGCTGATCCACGTGATGGCCGGGGTGGTCCCCGACGACGAACGCGACTATGCGACCGCGGTCTATGCCGAGAACCTGCGCATCTGCGCCAGCGCGGCGGAGGCGGCGGACATAGGCATCGTCATCGAGCCGATCAACGGGATCGATATTCCGGGTTATCTTTTGCAACGCACGGCGCAGGCGCGCGCGATGATCGCCACCGTCGGCGAAGCCAACCTGACGCTCCAGTACGACGCCTATCATGCGTTGATGAACGGTGAGGATCCGGCGGAAGGGCTGCGCGCCAATCTGGATATCATCAGCCACATCCAGATCGCCGGCTTTCCGGGTAGGGCCGAGCCGATCGCAGGCGACGGATACGATTTCGGCGGCTTCATCGAGCTTTGCGACACGCTGGGATACGCCGGTGCCATCGGCTGCGAATACAATCCGAAAAACGGCACGCAGGCGGGGCTTTCGTGGGCGTCGCGCTACGGTATCGGCGCTCTTTAGCCGCCCGTCATGTCTGACCGTTTGGTCAGCCGCCAACCATCAAGTGGCGCTGTTCGCCCAGTTCCTCGATCCCGAAGTTGAGGCTTTCGCCCGGTTTCAGGAAGCGCTGCGGCTTGCGGCCGGAACCGACGCCGGGCGGCGTGCCGGTGGCGATGATGTCGCCCGGCATCAGGGTCAGGCGCTCCGACACGAACGCGACCATGTGGCCGACATCGAAGATCATGGTCTTGGTATTGCCTTCCTGCATGCGCTCACCCGAGACGTCCAGCCACATGTTGAGGTTCTGCACGTCCTTCACGTCGTCGGGCGTGACCAGATAGGGACCGAGGGGGGCGAACCCCTTGTAGCTTTTGCCCTTGGTCCACTGGCCGGTGCCCTCAAGCTGCCAGGCGCGTTCCGACACATCGTTCATGATGGTGAAGCCTGCGATGTACTTCATGGCGTCGGCGCGGGCCACGTGCTCGGCCCGCTTGCCGATGACGATGGTGAGCTCGATCTCCCAGTCGGTCTTGGTCGAACCGGGCGGAATCGCGATGTCGTCGAACGGCCCGGTGATCGCATAGGGCGATTTCAAAAAGATCACGGGCTCCGACGGCAACGGCATGTTTAACTCGGCGGCGTGATCGGTGTAGTTGAGGCCGATGCAGACGACCTGGCGGATGTCGCCGACCGGCGCACCGATACGCTCGTCGTTCGAGACTTTCGGCAAGTCATCAGGATTGAGCTCGGCAAGGCGCGCGAGCCGGTCCGGGGCCAGGGAAGTGCCCGCCAGATCGTCGATCCGGTCGGACAGGTCGCGAATGTGGCCGTCAGCATCGATCATGCCCGGCTTCTCGGCGCCGGGTTTGCCGAAACGTACGAATTTCATGATGTCTCACCACTCCGAGGCTTTGTTTTTTTCCAGCTTATGCCCCGCAGACCGGGACGTCCACGGATGGTTGGCATTTTCGGCTAATGTGATGAAAGTCATATTCAATTCAAGGTTTCCGACGTATCCCCGACGAAACCATCAGGAGTGACCGACTTGAGCATTGCATACCGTGAACTGACCCACCTCGTCGAACGCCTGCACCGCCGTCTGCTGGACGTGGTCCGTGCCGAGCTGACACGCGCCGATATTCACGATCTCAACGGCGTGCAGGCTTTGCTGCTGGCCAACGTCGGCGACGGCGAGATCGCGGTCCGCGATCTGGTCGAGCGCGGCTATTATCTGGGCTCGAACGTGTCCTATAACCTGCGCAAACTGACCGAGCTTGGGTATCTGAAGCAGAAACCGACCAAGCACGACCGCCGCTCGGTCACCGTGATCCCGACCGACAAGGCGAAGAAAGCGGTCGCCGCCGTTCGCGCCGGCGAAGAAATCCATGCCGTGCAATACCGCGATGCGCTGGCCGGACCGACGGATACAGAGACGGTGTGCGAGGCGCTCAAGTCCCTCGAGCACGTGTGGACGGAGAACCTGGCCCGAACCGGGGGGTAGCGGGCACGTTATAGCTTCGGGGCGCCACGCTCCCGCCAGATGATATAAAGTCCACTCGCGATAATGACGCCTGCGCCCAGAAACGCGGCCCGATCCGGTATTTCGCTCCAAATCAACCAACCCAGCGACGTCGCCCACACGATACCTGTATAGTCGAGCGGGGCGACCAACGCGGCCGGGGCCAGCCGGAATGCCTGCGTCATCATCGTCATGCCTGCGGTCCCGAACAGCGCGATTGCGACAAAGAACCAGAGATCCTCGAGGCGGACCGGCTGCCACACGAACGGCACGACGAAGGCACTCAGGACCGCGCTGGCGCCGGTGAGATAGAGCAGCATCGTCCAGATGCTCTCGCGGGAATCGACCCAGCGGGCGCTGAGCATGAGGACCGCATAAATGAAAGCGGTCGAGACCGGCAGCAACGAGACCATCTGCAACGCTTCCGTCCCGGGCCGAATGACGATGAGGACGCCGACGAAACCGGCGATGACGGCGAGCCAGCGCCGCCTGCCGACGTGTTCGCTGAGGAAAATCGCGGAAATCGCGGTAATGAACAGCGGTGCGACGAAGATCAGCGCGGTCGCTTCGGCGAGATCGAGGTGGATAAAGCTCGTGAAGAACATGATCGTCGCCACGATCCACAGGAACCCGCGGAATAAATGCGCCGCCCGCCGGTGAGAGATTAAAGCGCCGCGTCCCCCCATCTTCACGGTAAGCACGATGGCGAACGGCAAGGCGATCAGGTTGCGCAGGAAAAGGATCTGCAGGGGGGAATAGTCCTGAACGAGGAACTTCGCGAGCGCGTCGTTGGCGCTCAGGCAGGCGACGCCCGCGCACATCATCAACGCCCCCGCGATCGATCGGTCGCGTGACATCGTCATGCCGACCGGCAGGACGACACAGGGTCAGTGCGGTCCTCTCTCAAGTGCTTGCGGTTTGATGTGCGGTCCATTGCCCACCCCCGATATAGGTCCGGGGTCTCGGCGCAAAAGCGCTTCGCCCGGGAAACAAGGACGTCCGAAATCAGGGGAAACTAGATATCGATATCCTCGACGAACCGCGCGTGTTCCTGGATGTAGTTGAAGCGCAGTTCCGGCTTCTTGCCCATGAGCTGCTCCACCAGGCGCGCGGTGGCTTTCGCTTCGATCTTTTCGTCGTCGGTGTGCTGGCCCGGCACGGTGACGCGGATCAACGTGCGGTTGGCGGGCGCCATGGTCGTTTCCTTCAACTGCGCGGGCGGCATTTCACCCAAGCCCTTGAAGCGCGAAACCTCGACCTTGCCGCGGCCTTTGAACTCGGTCTCCATCAGCTTTTCACGATGCACGTCGTCGCGCGCGTACATGGTCTTGCCGCCCTGCGACAGGCGATAGAGCGGCGGCATCGCCAGATAGAGCGCGCCTTCCTCGATCAGGCCCGGCATCTCCTGATAGAAGAACGTCATCAAAAGCGAAGCGATGTGCGCGCCGTCGACGTCGGCGTCCGTCATGATGATGATCTTTTCGTAGCGCAGATCGTCGATCATGAACTTGTCGCCGGTGCCGCAGCCCAGCGCCTCGATCATGTCGGTCAGCTCCTGGTTGGCGCGCATCTTGTCGGCGGTCGCGCTGGCGACGTTCAGGATTTTACCGCGCAAGGGCAGAATCGCCTGAAACTTGCGGTCGCGCGCCTGCTTGGCGGAACCGCCGGCGCTGTCGCCCTCGACGATGAAAAGCTCGGTGCCTTCGCGGGTGTTATTGGCGCAGTCGGCGAGCTTGCCCGGAAGGCGCAGTCGACGCGTCGCGGACTGGCGTTTGGTCTGCTTGTCGTCGCGTTTCTTGAGACGCAGCTCGGCCCGTTCGATCGCGTGCTCCAGAAGCGCCGTCGCCATTTCGGGGGACGCCGAAAGCCAGTGATCGAAGTGATCCCGGACCGAGGATTCGACCAGTTTCTGCGCGTCGGTGGTCGAGAGTTTCTCTTTGGTCTGCCCCTGGAACTGCGGGTCGCGGATGAATACCGACAGCATGATGTCGGCGCCGCCGACCACGTCTTCGGCCTGCAGTTTCGAAGCCTGCTTGTTCTTGATGAGATCGCCATAGGCGCGCAGGCCCTTGGTGAGCGCGCCCCTGAGGCCCAGCTCGTGGGTGCCGCCCAAGGGCGTCGGCACGGTGTTGCAATACGAATTGAAGAATGCGTCCTCGTCGACCGGCCACGCCACTGCCCATTCCACGCGCCCGGCATTGCCGGGGAAGGTGGCTTCGCCCGCGAACGGGGTATGCGTCAGCGTCTTGCGGTTCTTCAGCAAGCTTTCCAGGAAGTCGCCAAGCCCGCCCGGGAAGTGCAAGGTCGCGCTTTCGGGGGTGTCGTCGTCGGCTTTCAGAATTTTAGGGTCGACCGACCAGCGGATTTCCACGCCCCGATAGAGGTACGCCTTCGAGCGCGCCATGCGGAACAGGGTGGACGGTCGGAAACGCGCGCCAGCCCCGAAAATCTGCGGGTCGGGCAGGAACGTAATCGTGGTGCCGCGCCGGTTTGAAACGGCGCCGCCGTCGGTCAATTTTGTTTTCGGCTTGCCGCGTTCGTAGGTCTGGGTCCAGAGCTTCTTATCCTTGCAGACTTCGACGACCAACGTTTCTGCGAGGGCGTTGACGACGGAAAGGCCGACACCGTGCAGACCGCCCGACGTCGCGTACGCGTCGCCGCCGAATTTACCGCCCGAATGCAGCGTGGTCATGATGACTTCGAGAGCTGACTTGTCCTTGAATTTCGGATGCGGGTCGACGGGAATGCCACGGCCGTTGTCGCGGATCGTCAGTTGGTAGTCGGCGTCCAGTTCGATTTCGATGCGGCTGGCGTGGCCGGCGACCGCTTCGTCCATCGAGTTGTCGAGGATTTCCGCCGCCAGGTGATGCAGCGCGCGCTCGTCGGTGCCGCCGATGTACATGCCGGGGCGGTGGCGGACCGGCTCCAGCCCCTCCAGAACCTCGATGTCCTTGGCGGAATAGCTGTCCTTGGTGCGGCCGCCCGAAGACGCTGCGTCGGCTTTTTTAGAGGGCTTCTTGGTCACGGTCTTTTCGGCCTTTTTCTTGCCCTTGGCGCTGCGGGGGCTGCCGCCGGTCGCGGTATCGGAATCACCGTCGCCGAACAGGTCCGCCATGTCGCCACTTTTTTCCATTTAAGTACCCCCAGCGTTAGTCAAGATCGGCACGCGCCGAAAGCCCCGGATTCTGCGCCCACTTTACGCTGAGAGCATACCCGCATCAAGGATGATAAGGTATATGGCCGCTTTGACGGCACCCATATCTTGTATATATTTCATTAACCATCCAGATCAGGGAATTGCCCGCATGAGCGACGAAAAAGCACAGACACCCAGCACCGAGCGGCCGCGCGGCGAACTGGCGCTGCGCACGCTGGCGATGCCGGCGGACACCAACCCGTCGGGCGACATTTTCGGCGGTTGGGTGATGGCGCAGATGGATATCGCGGGCGGCATCACGGCCTGGAACCGGGCCGACGGTCGCGTTGCGACGGTCGCCGTCGATGGCTTCACCTTTCACCGGCCGATTTACGTGGGTGACGTGGTGTGTTGCTACACGGACGTCATCAAGACCGGCCGCTCGTCGATCACCGTGCTGGTGTCGGCTTGGGTGTTGCGCGGACGGCGCCCGGATCAGCGGATCAAGGTAACGGAAGGGACCTTTACGTTCGTCGCCATCGACGCCGACGGGAACAAGCGCCAGGTGCCGCCGTTGGAGTCCCTTCCGCACGAGGTCTAGAGTCTGGATCCTGGGGACCCCGCCCTAGATCAGCATCATCGAGATGTAGGCGGACACGAACAACGTGCTCAGGGCTAGGAATTCGCTCAGGAAACGGCCTGCGTTATGCCAATTTTTCATGATTTTATCCTCCGTCCGGTATGCCCGTGCTGCGGGCTGTGTCTTTCCTGAAAACAGGAACATTAAAAGAACATTATAAGAACAAATATGGAATTTCAAGCGAAATCGATATCCATACTTGATCTGCGGCGCGCGCTTGCTCACGCTTGGAAGAACGTTATTTCAGGAGGGTGTCCAATGCGGTCCTACATCGCTCTTGCTGCGATTTTTTCTTTCATGGGGACGTTCCCTGCTTTGGCGGATCAGCCATCGGTTCTGGATGTGACCGCCAGCGCCAATGAGGACGGGACCTACGCGATAAACGCCACCGTCACGCACCGCGACGAGGGGTGGAAGCATTACGCCGACAAGTGGGAGGTGCTGACGCCGGACGGGAAGGTCGTCGCGACCCGTCAGCTTTATCATCCGCACGTGGACGAGCAGCCCTTCACACGCAGCCTGAGCCGCGTCGAGGTGCCGATCGGCACGACCGAAGTGACCGTACGCGCGTTCTGCAACAAGGACGGCGCCGGAGCGCGGACTTTTACGGTGACGCTGCCACCGCGAAAGTGAGGGCGGTCCGACAACCCGCGTCATCCTGAATTCGATTCAGAATCCATAAATCACATGCCGTTTTCGCATGGACCCCAAATCAAGTTTGGGGTGACGGAATTTGTAGCTGCTTCAATGTCATTCCGGCGCATGCCGGAATCCAGAGTACGGTCCGCTGAAATCTCCGAGCGTAAGCTGAGGCTCGACAGCCCTGGACCCCGGCCTTCGCCGGGGTGACGAGGTGAGGGGGATGCTTTTAGGTCCGCCCGTAGCGCGCAAGCAGGCGTCCGAGATCTGCCATTTCCCGACGGCAGCGCCGGCGTTCGGTGACCAGCATCGCGTAAATAACAGGCGACGCCACGGTGAGAACGGCCGCGGCGATCAACATGGCGCTGAGCGCGAAGTCGGTGCCGTTGTCGAAGGCGAGAAGGCTTTCGATCAAGGGTGTTTCCGCCGTGGGCGTGGTGTTGATGAGCTTGATGACCCAGCCCGTGATGCAGATCAGCACGGCCGCAGCGAGGAGAGGGAAGCCGAGTTCGATTGCGCGCAACCGCTCGTTCAGGTCGCGCTTTGCGGCCTCGGAAAACAAAAGCCGCAGATTGTCGTCCCGGAGTTCGAAGTCGCCGTCGATCTGGTCGATCCGTTCATTCATGCCGGACATTATGAAGAACGCAGAAGGATTTTCCAGTGCGGCGGCGCACACGTCCGAAGAGAGGTCCGCAAACGAAAAGACCCCCGCCGTTGCCGGCGGGGGTCCCCACGGTGAGGCGTAAGCCCCGGGGCCGCGTTAGGAAGAGTAGTACATCATGAACTCGACCGGGTGCGGCGTGTGTTCGAAGTTGAAGATTTCTTCCCACTTCAGATCCATGTAGCCATCGATCTGATCGTCGGTGAACACGTCGCCCTTGGTCAGGAACTCGCGGTCCGCGTCGAGCGCTTCGACGGCTTCACGCAGCGAGCCGCACACCGTCGGCACGTCGGCCAGTTCTTCCGGCGGCAGGTCGTAGAGGTCCTTGTCCATGGCGTCGCCCGGGTGGATCTTGTTCTGGATGCCGTCGAGGCCGGCCATCATCATCGCCGAGAAGGCGAGATAGGGGTTGGCTGTCGCATCCGGGAAGCGGACTTCGACGCGCTTGCCCTTCGGCGAACCCGCGAACGGGATGCGGCACGAAGCGGAGCGGTTGCGGGCCGAATAGGCCAGCAGCACCGGCGCTTCGAAGCCCGGAATGAGACGCTTGTAGGAGTTGGTCGACGGGTTGGTGAAGGCGTTGATGGCCTTCGCGTGCTTGATGATACCGCCGATGTAGTAGAGGCAGGTGTCCGAAAGATCGGCGTAACCCGAACCGGCGAAGGTCGGCTTGCCGTCGCTCCAGATCGACTGGTGCGTGTGCATGCCGGTGCCGTTGTCACCCGCGACGGGCTTCGGCATGAAGGTCGCGGTCTTGCCGTAGGTGGCGGCGACCATCTGCACGCAGTACTTGTAGATCTGCACGTTATCGGCAGCGCGCACCAGGGTCGAGAACGCCATGCCCAGCTCGTGCTGCGACGGCGCCACTTCGTGGTGGTGCTTGTCCATGGTCAGGCCCATTTCCTGACAGACCGAAACCATTTCGGCGCGGATGTCGTGCGCCTGGTCGACCGGCGGCACCGGGAAGTAGCCGCCCTTGACGCCCGGGCGGTGCGCCAGGTTGCCGTCGTCGAAGACGGTACCCGTGACATACGGGCCTTCTTCGGACGAGAAGCCGTAGTAGCACTCGTTCATTTCGACCTTGTAGCGGACGTCGTCGAACACGAAGAACTCGGGCTCTGCGCCGAAGTAGGCCGTGTCGCCGATGCCGGTGGTGCCGAGGTAGGCTTCGGCCTTCTTGGCGACGGAGCGCGGATCGCGTTCATACGGCTGACCGTTGGTCGGCTCGATGATATCGCAGTTCAGGATCAGCATCGGCTGGGCCGAGAACGGATCCATGACGGCGGTCGTGGCGTCCGGGATGAGCGCCATATCCGATTCGTTGATCGCTTTCCAGCCGGCGATCGAGGAACCGTCGAACATGACGCCGTCTTCGAAGGTTTCGTCTTCGATGAAGTCGGACACCATCGTCAGGTGCTGCCACTTGCCGCGCGGGTCCGTAAAGCGCAGGTCCACGAAACCGATCTCGTTGTCCTTGATATACTTCAGAACATCGCTCGGCGTTTTAAGATCCAATCCCATTTCTAGTCCTTCCTTCCTAACTCGGTGTAGTTTTGGTTGATTATCCGGTGATTGGGAAACGGCGGCGCGCCATCAGATGGCGTCGTTGCCGCGTTCGCCCGTTCGAACACGAATGGCTTCCTCGACGGGGGTGATGAAAATCTTGCCGTCGCCGATGCGCCCGGTCTGGGCCGCCTGCTGAATGGCCTCGACGGCGCGTTCCAGCATGCCGTCCTCGACGACGATCTCGATTTTGACCTTGGGCAGGAAATCCACGACGTATTCGGCGCCACGATAGAGTTCCGTGTGACCCTTCTGGCGGCCAAAGCCTTTCGCTTCCAGGACGGTGATGCCCTGGAGGCCGATTTCGTGCAAAGCTTCCTTAACTTCATCGAGCTTGAATGGCTTGATGATCGCTTCGATTTTTTTCATTGATGTTTACACCCCTTGGTCAAGCTCGGAACCAGGCTGGGCGCCTGAGTAACGCGTGAAAAGTCATAGTCACGCGGATTAACAGCATGGATCGTGCCAGTTTTGCCGGGACATCCTTATTTGAGCATTTCCAATGGGTTACGTCGATGTCTTGAAGAAGATGATGGGATTCTAAGCAGGTGTTTCTGCACATTATTTAATCACGTGGCGTTATTTTGATCGTCAAATTTGGGGATTTAGGGGGTAATGCCGACGCCTTGTTGTAATTTTTCGCCTGAAAATGTGGACTTTTTTCAGGATTTGTGAAATTATATGTCTTCATCTTGAGGATCTAACCAACAAGTGAGGTCTGCAGAGCGCCTTCCCCTTTGTAATCGCAAGTCAAATTTCTGGTTATGGGAATTTTGCTGCAATGCAGCATTTTTTGTTGCGTTGCGATTACATTAGGACTATAAGGCGGGGCTTGACTATCGAGGATCGCTTAAGGAGTACGAAAGATGCAACGCTTGGACTTGGTAAAATTTCTTGCGGACGAAGCTTCCGCCCTCATCACCCGCGAAATGCAGGGCGATGTCGCCGATTCTGCCTGTCTGGATGAAGCTGCAGAACTCCTGGAACTGAGCGCTCGGATTATGGCCCGCACCTCTCATGTGGTTGGAAGTGACATAATCCAGGAGGCTGCCTAATGGCTTCTCGAAGCTCTGATAACAAGAAACCTACGTCCGACCGCCCCGAGCAGCACAAAAAGCGCAAGTGCTTGATGTGCAGTGAAAATTTCCAGTCTCACCACTATGGTGAGCGGGTCTGCCCGTCCTGTAAGGGAACCGCGGCGTGGCGTGAAGGTGCTGCAGCGTAATCTAGCTAGGCTATGCCAAAGCATGACAGGGCCCCGGCATCGTCGGGGCCTTTGTCGTTTCAGAACGATTTTTCAGGAATTCAGACGTTAAATGCCGCTAGCGCCCGCATTCTGGCGATGGCGGTCATGGCCGGATCGGTCCCCACCGGCCCGGCATCGACGATATCCGGGGACGCACGATTGGCGATCGCCTGGCGGACATCGTCCACCGCGTGACCGCCCGGCGCGGCGAACAGCCCGACCACGGCCGCCGGCCCCTTGATCCCGGCCAAAACGCCATCCAGAAACGGTTCTTCCTCCAGCGTCGCCAGCCGCACGCCGCGAAACAGGCGTTTTTCGCCCAGCGTTTTCGCGTGCGCTTCGGCGCAGGCCTTGGATTCCGGGCGTCCGCTCGATCCATGGGCGACCAGCACCAGCGTTGCGTCTTCGGTATCGAGCCCGGCACCGCCGAGGGCCTGGACGGCAAGCCGTTCGGCGATTGCGGCGATATCGGGGTGGGTGCCGACGGGCTCGGTGACGGCGATGTGCGACGCGACGCCTTTTTCCGCGAGCGCGCGTTCGATACGGCTCGAGATCTCGCCCGCCAGGTAACCGTCAGACATCATGAACGGTACGATTGCCACGTTTTCCGCGTCGATGTTCCCTGCGACGTCGCCGGGACCCGCGTCGCCGATGAGGAACGCCGCACTGGCGCCCCGGAACACGCCTTCATCGCGGAGCCGGGCGGCGTGGGCCGAGACCGCGTCGTTGGCCTGGGGCCGCCGGGTCGAGCCGTGCGCCGCCAAGACCACCCATGTGGTCCGGGCGGTGTCGGCGTCTGGTGTCGGTAATGGGTGGGCAAGGGGCATCCGGTCTCGCTTTCAGCCTATAGGATATAAGACTTATTCGTCCGCGTAGTCCGGCCGGATCACCGACCCTACATATATATAATAGGTGTACGGGAGATACATGGGCCTCGCGGCCGATCCCGTAAACACCCATTTTTAACAACCGGGGCGTACGATCCGAAGCATGATCCGACATTGTCTCACCGCTCTGGTTCTCGTTACCGCCACGATCACCGCCGCCGTGGCCGACGACATCGCCGACATCGCGTCCGCGGTGGCCGCTGCCGGTCATGACGTGCCGGCGCCCGCCGTCCTAAAAAGGGCATGCGATCAGGACGCGCTTTGTGCCGCCCGTTTCATCCGCGACCGCATTGGCGAGGGGGCGGCGATCGTGCCCGCGGAACCGACGGCGGCAAAGTCCGGCTGGACCAAATCCGCACCCTTGCACCACGTCAGCGTCGGCGCGGACGGGCGGATGATCATCGTACCCCGCCGTTTCGACGACCGCGCGATCATCGCGGCGGTCGAGCGGGCGCGGAAATCCGGCAAGGCGTTCTCGACGCTGGTCATCGACCTCCGGAAACTCGACAAGTCCGGCAGTACCGACGACATGCGCCGCACGGCTGCGCTGTTCACGGGCATGCAGGATCGTGCCTTCCAACTGCCCTACGCGACCGGCCGCGCCGTCGACTGGACCGTGCCGAAGCCGCCGGTGAAGCTCGATGGATTCCGGCTAGAGGTCTGGACCGATGCCGGCATCGGCGCCGATGCCGAAGCCTTCGCGGCGCTGCTCCGGAAGTACGCGAACGCGCGCGTGTTCGGCGATGTGTCGCGGGCCAGGGGTTATTTGAAAACGACGGTGCCGGTGACGCACGGATGGGCGCTCGAGATGCCGACCGGTCGCATCAGCGTGCCGGGCGTGGACCTTACGGATGGCCTCCTCGTCGACGGCCGCATGCGGGAGTAATACCCCTCATCCTGTCCTTCTCCCATTTTGGCCCGCGCCAAATGGATTGGCGACAGAGAAGGGACCCTGCCGGGAAATCCCTCTCCCTAGGGAGAGGGGGGTGAGCGGGGCCGTCACAAACCTTTCACTTGAGAAAACACTACAAATATTCTTGTAATGTTGGATGCAAAGCAGCACCGCCATCGATGCCCTTGGTGCGCTCGCCCAGACGGATCGTCTGGCGGCGTTCCGCCTTGTGCTTGCAGCCGGTCCGGAAGGTCTCGCATCGGGCCGGATCGCCGAGCAGCTGGGGGTGCAGCCGACCCGGATGTCGTTTCACCTGAACACGCTCGAGCGGGCGGGCGTGCTCTATTCCCGGCGCGACGGCAGGCACGTGCTTTATTCGGTGAACCTGCGATTGATGCGCGATCTGTTGGGCTTCCTGACCGACGAGTGCTGCGGCGGCCACCCGGAGATCTGTGCCGAGTTGTCGCAGAATAAAAACAAGGCCCGCGTATTGGAGGACACACCGTGATGGACGGCAATCAAGACACCAGCGTGAAGAATGTACTGTTTCTCTGCACCGGCAATTCGGCGCGCTCGATCCTTGCCGAAGCGATCCTCAACCGCGAAGGGATGGGCCGGTTCCGTGCGTTTTCGGCGGGGTCCAATCCGACCGGGAAGGTGCATCCCTATGCCATCGATATTCTCAAGCTCAACAACCACCCGGTCGACGAGCTGCGCTCCAAGGCGTGGGACGAGTTCGCCCAAGAAGGCGCGCCCAAGCTCAATTTCGTATTCACGGTCTGCGACAACGCCGCCGGTGAAGTCTGCCCGATCTGGCCGGGCCAGCCGATGACCGCACATTGGGGCGTGCCGGATCCGGCGGCGGTCGAAGGCAACGAAGCCGAAAAGCGGCTCGCCTTCGCCGATACATACCGCTTCATGACCAACCGCATTTCGATCTTCGTGAACCTGCCTTTGACGTCTATCGACAAGCTGTCCCTGCAGGCGCGTCTCGACGAGATCGGCCAGCAGTTTCCCGACAGCGCCTGAACGGAATACGGACCGAATGAACATGCATCCGTTCCAACGTCGTCTGCTGTCCGAATTCGTCGGCACGGCAGGCCTTCTGGCGACCGTGATCGGTTCCGGCATCATGGCGGAACGTCTTGCCGGCGGGAACGTCGCCATCGCGCTTCTGGGGAACACCATCGCCACCGGCGCGATGCTGGTGGTGCTGATCACCGTGTTCGGCCCGCTGTCGGGGGCGCATTTCAACCCGGCGGTGACGTTCGCGTTCATGCTCAGGAAGGAAATCGAAAAGCATCACGCGCTTGTCTATATTATCGTGCAGGTCGCGGGCGCGGTGACGGGGATGATCGTTGCCCATGCCATGTTCGAAGAACAGATCTTTCAGCTGTCGACAAAGGTACGCAGCGGCCCGGCACAGATGTTTTCCGAGGCGGTGGCGACGTTCGGCCTCGTGCTGACGATCTTCGGCGCCGTCAAACATCGCCCGGACGCGGTGGCCTGGCTGGTCGGCCTGTATATCACCTCGGCCTACTGGTTCACGGCATCGACCAGTTTTGCCAATCCGGCTGTGACCGTCGCGCGTTCGTTGACCGATACGTTTTCCGGAATCCAGCCCGCCGACGCGCCGTTCTTCATTCTGTTCCAATTCGTGGGGGCGGCGTTCGCCGTGTTCATCGCCGGACATCTGGCGTATTTCGAACGGGACGCGGACTAACGCCAATGTATTCTCATGATCCCAAACCTGGTTTGGGGCTCATGCTTCGAGACACTCGCGACGCTTGTTCCTCAGCATGAGGTATGGATTACATCCTCATCCTGAGGAGACACGAAGTGTCGTCTCGAAGGATGGGTCCTGAATCAGGTTCAGGGCGACGGTTTTTAGCGCAGGGGATGGTTTGCAAAGCAGATCCAAGCGAATAGGCTTCACCCGCCTGCCACAATCTGAGAGCCGCATTGATGACCGCCGACCGAGACCTGCCGCCCGTATCAAGAACCCTTTCCGAATTCGCTGCCGATCTGACGTGGGCGGATATACCGGATGACGTCCGCCACAACACCAAGCGCTCATTGCTCAACTTCTTCGGGACAGCGTTTGCCGGTGCGCATGACGTGGCGTTGGATCACACGGTTCAGGTCATGGCGGAATTCAAGGGGACAGGTGACGCGACACTTATCGGCCGGGCGGAAACCGCCGACCCGATGACCGCCGCCTTCATCAATGGTGCGGCGGGGAATGTGCACGACTACGACGACACCCATATCAGGACCGTGATCCATCCGACCGCGCCGGTCGCGCCCGCGATCCTGGCATTGTCCGAACGCCAGAAGGTCACCGGCGAGGAATTCCTTTTAGCCCTCGCACTCGGGATCGAGGCCGCGTGCCGCATCGGCAACGCCGTCTCGCCCGGTCATTACGCACGTGGCTGGCACATCACCGCGACCTGCGGCGTGTTCGGCGCGGCTTTGGCGGTGGGCAAGGTGTTGGGCCTGGATGCGGGCCGCATGAACAACGCGCTGGGTGCCGCGTCCGCGCAGTCATCGGGTTTGGTCGAGACCCTAGGCTTCATGGCGAAAAGCATCGGTGTCGGCGGGGCCGCGCGTGGCGGATTATTGGCGGCGTTACTGGCGGAGCGCGGGCTCGACGGCCCGGCCCGGCCGCTCGAAGGGCCGCGCGGATTTCTGCAGGTCACCGGCGACGATCCGGCTTACGAAGAAGTCTCGGGCCAGCTCGGGACGCGCTGGGAAGTGCTCCGGAACATCCACAAACCCTATCCTGGGGGCGTGGTGCTGTTTCCGATGATCGATGCGTGCATGCAGTTCCTCGAAGACGGCGTCTTCGATGTCGACGCGATTACGAAGATCACGATTTACGGCCATCCGCTGTTACGACAGCGCGCCGACCGTCCGAATGTGACGACGGGGCGGGAGGCACAGGTCTCCGCGCAGCATGCGGTGTCGGCGGTGCTCCGATCGGGTGAGGCGGGCTTGAAGCAGTTCACGGACGAGGCCGTCGCCGACCCGGGCAACCGCGCGTTCCGTGATAAGGTGTTCATGGAAGACCGGGACGGGATTGACGTCGCGGGCGTGCGCATGGTGATCGATGCGGTGGATAGGACCCACGAGATCGTCATCGACGGCGCGCGGGGCACCGACGCCCGCCCGCTCACGGACGACGAGATCGAGACCAAGTTCAAAACGCTGGCGTCCACGTACGCCCCGGACTGCACCCGTGCCGGGGAAATGATCGAAGCAGTGTGGTCGCTGGATCGTGCGGACGATGTGTCGGCGCTCATGAAAATGGCGCGGCGAGACTAAACTTACGCAGATCGACCGTCAGGTTCTTAGTTGTAAGAAAGACGGATAACCCGGCCCAGCCGATCCTTGCCTTCGGCAACGCCAGTTCCCGAACTTAAAGTCGTAAGTCGCCCTGAGATCGTTTGCTTGTTTGAGCAAACCCCCTCAAAGGTTCCAGTCTTTGGTTTTGACTGATCTTCACTGCCTTGACTGTCGAGAGTCCAGTTGCCGCTGCATTTGAGTTCGACATCTTCTGCAGTCATCGAGAACTTGCCGCGATTACTTCCCTTGGTAAATCGGATCAAACCTGCCAACTCTTTTTTGAACCCAGCCCAAGAACCAATAAATCTCGCTGAACGCGTCTCATCTGACTCCGAAAGAGAGAATACTCTCAGCTTTTCGTCGTTTGCTCCCGAAGATTTGCCGTCGTTTGGTGCAGACAAATATGCGGCCGTGTTTTCTGGGTATTTGGTCCATCCCCTGAACTCGAGGCCTGACAGCGCAATACGTGCCATTTGATTGTCAATTGGTTGTGTTTGGCAGTATGCCCCGACCGCCCAAATAGTTCCTACGGGGTCAGACGCGGAGACAAACGATTTCACACCAAATGCCATAGAAAAAATGATGCAGTTCCACGTTCCTGATTTAGCATATTTGTACTCAACGAGATCGACTGCGTTGTGGAATGTCTCCAATTCTGAGGTGAAATTTGGAGACACTAGGTTGAGAGCACTTAATTCGGCTACCCTCTGCAAATCCATGCGTTGCGCGAAAAAAGTGTTGGACGGAAGTTGATAATAAAGCATCGACAGTCGTTGATCGCCATCATACCAACTCAGATACTCCTCTTGCCGCGAGGCATTGATACGCGTGAGATGCCGTTGGATATAATTGGCTTCGAAAATTCCGGTTAATTGAATTTTCGCTGCGTCCTTTTCGACAGGAATCCATTCGCTGCCGGTATAGGTCGTCTGGCACGCAGCAATAAGTATGGCTCCCAACAGAGCGAGGGCAGGCTTAAGAAACATTGCATCTCCCGGTTGTGAACCGAGCTTATTGATGTTTCTCATCGTTTGGAATCGAATTCTGTGAATGCGGTTTCGTGAGCGAATGCTGACATGAAAATGGCGCGGCCCTGAAGGGGACAGGCCGCGCCGAGTTATCGTCAGGGGGAGGTGTGGAGATTCGGGCGGCTCAGCCGCTCTTTTTCTTGTCTTTCTTGTCCTTGTCGCCTTTGTCTTTCTTACCCTTGTCGTCCTTGTCCTTCTTGTCCTTGTCCTTGTCCTTATCGCCATCCTTGCGGTTTTCGTTGGCGTCGTTGCAAGGCTGATCCTTGGTGCACGATTTGTCTTCCGTGCCCTTTTTCATGTTTTCGGACTTCTTGCCTTTTTCGTCCTTTTTCTTCTCGCCGTCCGCCTGCGCGGCAGCGTAGCTCAGGGCGATCCCGGACGGGCCCGTGTGCGCGGGCAGAAACGACACGCCGAAACCGAGGACGAGCAAAAGGGGCATCAGAGAAAGGATACGCATGGTCAAACTCCCGAAGGCTTATGGTTTTTCGCGGGTCGCTAAGGATGCCGCGTCTTATTGCCGGTAGTTTGGCGACGTTTCACCTTTCAAGAGAATACGTAATTACCGCAGTCCGCCCCCTCGCGTGGGGTAGGTCACGATGACGTATGTTGCCGTCGCCCTGAACTTGATTCAGGGCCCATAAGCCGACAGCACGAAGTTATGGATCCTGAACAAAGTTCAGGATGACGAAGTCGGCACATTCAGGTATTTGCCTGCGATGTAACTTGATTGATCCAGATCATTACGCGGGCGGTTAGCGCGTGCTTTAAACGCGTCATGCAAGTTTACGGTTCTTCGAAGTTCGCGCTCTTCCCCGATCACATCGCCGCGCTTCGCGACGGCCGCCTGATCGCGCCCGTTCACGTGCGCATCAAGCCGATCAACAAGTGCAACCACGCTTGTTGGTACTGTGCCTACCGGGCCGACAATCTGGCGCTCGGCGAGGACATGAACGAAGCAGATCGCATCTCTGAGCCGAAGATGCGCGAGATCGTCGACGATCTCATCCGGATGGGTGTGAAGGCGGTGACGTTCTCGGGGGGCGGGGAGCCGCTGCTGTACAAAACCCTGCCGGACCATATCCGCAAGCTGGCTGAGGGCGGTGTCCGTGTCGCCAGCCTGACGAACGGCGCCAATCTGAAGGGCCGGATGGCGGATGCGTTCGCCGAGTACGGTACGTGGGTCCGGGTATCCGTCGATGCCTGGGACGACGGGAGCTATGCCGCCAGCCGGGGGATCAAACCGGGTGCGTACACGTCGTTAATTCAAAACCTGACGGACTTCGCGAAGCGCGGCAGCGATTGTGTGCTGGGTGTCAGTTTCATCGTCGACGAGCGGAACTGCGGGCACATCGCCGATGCCTGCCGGCAGTTCGCCGATGCCGGTGTCTCGCATGTCAAATTGTCGGCGGCGGTGGTGTCGAACGACGTGCATGAAAACAACGTCTACCATCGACGGCTGGCGGGGATCGTCGCCGCCGAGATCGAACAGGCGCGCAAGCTTGAGACCAGGTCCTTCAGGATTGTCGATCATTACCATGAAATGAACGAGCGCTTCGAAAAGGCTTATTCGTCGTGCGCGTTCATGCAGTTCCTGACCGTGATCGGCGCGGACTGCAACGTCTACGCCTGCCAGGACAAGGCGTACACCGAAAGCGGTAAACTAGGATCGATCGCGGATATCAGTTTCCAGGCGTTCTGGGAATCGCCGGCGCTCAAAAAGCGGATGATGAAGCTCGACCCGCGCCGCGACTGCCGGCACCATTGCGTGACCCACGCCAAGAACAATGCCCTTCACGAGATGCTCTCGCTCGACCCGGCGCACGTTCCCTTCGTCTGATCGTCAGGCCGCCGCCCAGCCGTTATCGACCGGCAAGACCGCGCCGTTGATATCGCGTCCGGCATCGCTGCACAGGAACGCGCACAGTTCGGCGACGCTTTCCGCCGACGCGAACCGCCCGGACGGGTTCTTGCCGTCGAGGAACATGGCCGTTGCCGCCGCTTCGTCGATCCCGTGTTCATCCATCAACGCGCGGATGGCGTTGTCTGCGTTGGTCGCGCGCACCGCGCCCGGCGCCACGGCGTTGCACGTGATATCGAGCTTCGCGACCTCAAGCGCCACGGCGCGGGTCAAGCCGATCAGCGCCGTTTTCGTGGTGACATAGCTGGCCCGGTCGATGGCGCCGATCTGCCCGTATATCGACGACATGTTGATGATCCGGCCCCAGCCCTTGTTCTTCATGCCCGGCATGGCGTGGTGGATGGTGCGGAACGCGGCATTCAGATTGACGCGAACGGCATAGTCCCAGTCGTCGGGGTCGGTCTCCTCGACCGGGCCGAACACCCGCGTGACGGCGTTGTTGACGACGATGTCGATGCCGCCGAACTGCTGGAGGGTCTTGATCATCATCCAGTTGAGCGCCGGACCATCACCCAGGTCGAGCGGCTCGTAGGCAGCCTCAACCCCGTATTTTTCGGCAAGTGCGCCGGCCTTGGGGGCGATCTCGGCCTCGTCCTCGATCCCGTGCATCACCACGTTGCAGCCGAGCGATGCGAGTTTCTCTGCGACCGCATAGCCGATGCCGAGACTTGAGCCCGTGATGAGCGCCGTTTTTCCATTCAGCATGATATTCGTCCGTCGAAGAGTGGGGGTTAGAACGGCTTGTCGCCCTCGAGCGTGACACGCTGCATGATCCGGGTCACGCCCGTCAGGTCGTTGACGGCGTAATGCATGGTGCAGCGGTTGTCCCAGAACGCGACGGAGCCGTTTTGCCAGCGGAAGCGCAAGGTGAATTCCGGCTGCGTGGCATGCTGGACGAGGGTGTCGAACAGCGGCTTCGACTGCTCGGGCGTCATGCCGACGAAACGGTTGAAGTGCAGCGGGCTCAGATAGAGCGACTTCAGGCCGGTCTCGGGATGCGTGCGGACGACGGGGTGTTCGACTTCGTTGGTGTTGGCGGTCTGCACCTGCATGCCCTTGGACACGCCGAGCCGGAAACGGGTCGATTCCTTGCTGTACGTATTCGCGTTGGTATAGACGGCCTTGAGGTCGCCAACCAGTTCCTTCAACCCGTCGCTGAGGCCGTCGTACGCGGCGGCGAGGCTGGCGAACATGGTGTCGCCGCCGGCGATCGGCACTTCAACACCGAACAGGATCGTCCCCATCGCCGGGGTTTCGGTGTACGACAGGTCGGTGTGCCAGCCTTCACCGAAATGGTGCGTGTCGGTCGGTTGCTTGACGATGCGGAACACGTCCGGATGGCCGTCCATTCCCTTGACGTACGGATGCCGGTTCAAATCCCCGAAGCGCTTGGCGAACGCGGTCTGCTTCTCAGGGGAGAAATCCTGATCGCGAAAAAAGATGACGTGGTATTTCAACAGCGCGGCGCGCAGCTCTTCGGTCGCGGCGTCGTCGATCTTGTTGAGATCGATGCCCGAAATCTCGGCGCCGAAGCGGCCGGTAAAGGGTGTCGCCGTGAAATGACGGAATGGTTCATTCAGCCGTTCGGCGTTCTGGTTCATTGGATCTCCTTCCCTGACGTGCCGCCATTATAGCGCGCCTGCCGCTTCTGCAAATGCTGGCGATTGATGTCAGTCATTGGGCTTGTCGATGACGTTGACGACGGCCGGCCAGTAATTGTCGCCGAAGCCGGCCTCGACGGTCTTTTCGAACAATGCTTTCACGTTCTCCGCGCCCGTGAGGCGGCGGCCGATGTCGTCGGCGAGTTCGAGGGCGTAGGAGAGGTCTTTCTGCGCATAGACGGTCGAGAACGCCTGCAAGGGGAAGTCGTCCTTCAACAGCGCCTTCATGCCGTGGTTCCGGAGCGCAAAGCTGTCGCCGGACCCCTGCGTCAGCGCGTTGAACAGCACGTCGCCGTCCATGCCCGCGTGGCGCGCGATGGTGAGCGCTTCCGACAATGCGACCACGTTCTGGAACAGGATCATGTTGTTGAGGATCTTGACCATCTGCCCGCAGCCGACCCCACCACAGTGAAGGACGTCGGACGCGAAGCTGTCGAGCAGGGGCTTGATGCGCTGAAAGACCTCATCCGCGCCGCCGACCATGATCGCCAGCGTGCCCTGTTCAGCGGCCTGGCGGGTCCGCGCGACCGGTGCGTCGGCATATTGAATGCCCTTCGCTTCGGCTTTTTCGGCAAGTTCGCGCGACAGCGTGACCGGCGAGGTCGAGAGATCGACGAACACCGCGCCCGGCTTCATCGTGTCCAGAAGCCCGCCCGAACCGATCAGGATATCCTCGACCTCCTTGCCGCCGGGAAGCGACACGAACACCACATCCGCGTCCGTCGCGGCGTCGGCGGCGGACGACGCCATCACGCCGCCCTGATCCGCGATGCGCTCAAGCGGCTCGGCCCGGACGTCGAAGGCGCGGACTTCGCTGAGCCCGACCGTGTCATTCTTTTTCGTGAGATTTCGGCACATGGGCTCACCCATGACGCCGAGCCCGATGAAGGCGGCGATGGTCATTTGTCTGCTTCCTCCCCATATCGTGTTTGGCGCAGCTTATCTTTCGGTTCGCGGGAGGCCAAGTGCGCAGCAACGTTGACGGCGCGCTCGGGTGGCGGCAGTTTCCATCGCCCGAATACGCAACGAACGGGATCGAAGATGCGGAACAACTGGCCACGGACCCTCTCATGGACCCCCTGACGCAAGGTGCGCTCGGCGCCGCTTTACCGCAATCGACGTGGGCCGGATGGACGAAGCGGCGCAAGGCGCAGGTCGCCGTCGCCGGCTTGCTCGGCATGTTAGGCGGCATGGCCGCCGACCTCGACGTGCTGATCCGATCCGATGACGACCCGCTGCTGTTCCTCACCTATCATCGCCAGTTCACGCATTCGCTGGTCTTCATCCCGTTCGGCGGCCTGATCGTCGCGGCGGTGCTGCATGGGATCCTCGGGCGGCGCTGGGATCTGAAATTCTGGCAGACGGCGCTTTTGTGCGCTCTGGGCTATGCCACGC